>Ga0209991_10000057_pt1 | contig 45645 bp, 37 predicted proteins | sample ChitaG_FD_183167 | JGI IMG/M metagenome (GOLD analysis project Ga0209991, IMG submission 183167) | Deep subsurface microbial communities from South Pacific Ocean to uncover new lineages of life (NeLLi) - Chile_00310 metaG (SPAdes)... | ecosystem: Environmental > Aquatic > Marine > Oceanic >... | reverse complement strand
CCAGGTGATGACGCTGGGGCAATATCTCGAACTGGTCAACCCGGCACCGCCGGGACGCAAACCATCCCTGGACGATCGGGCAGTGCTGGAAGATTTTGTTTTTCAGAATGTGACGTATGAACTGCTGATCGACCAGGTGCGGCATCTGGGGCTGGAAGAGGCCAAGCTGTACACCACGCGCATCAAGAGCTTCACCGAGTCGATGATGGCTGAAAAAATGAGAACCACGGTTCTGCGTCGGGGCGTTTCGGTCACCGAATCGGAGATCAGGGAATATTTCGACGCCTACCCGGATGAGTTTGCAAGTGAGCTGCGCCTGCGGGTCAGAGAAATCCAGACCGAAGGCAAAAGAGAAGCCGATTCGCTGCACCAGCTGCTGAAAAGGGGCGCGTCGTTCGCCGATCTGGCGAAAGAACACACCATCCGCAGGGGATACAAGCGTAACAAGGGGGACCTGGGATATATCAAGCCGTACCGGCGTCCGACGATCTATGCCGTGGCGGAGACACTGAAGGTCGGAGAGCTTTCCGCGCCGTTTGCTGCGGATGATGCGTGGTCGGTGATCAAGCTGACCGAACGAATAGAGCCCGCGCCGATGACGTTCGAGTCGATCAAGGGAAAGCTCTTCACCGCGCTGCGCGAAGCCCGAATCGATTCGATTCACACAGCATACGTCGATTCCCTCAAGTCGGTCACACCGATTTCGATCGATGAGCAGATGTTGGCCGGGACGGTCGATCACTCACTGTATGAAAAGAAGCCGGCACCGACCGAGGAATCACCCGACAGCCTGAAACCGGGAGGACAGGGATAGATCATGCGGTGTCGATATATCGTTGCACTCCTGGCGGCCCTTGCCATCTTAAGCCCCAAGCAGGCTTTGGCGGAGAGGTTTGACCGGCCAGCCGCCGTGGTCGGCAACAAGATCATCCTGGAGTCGGAATTGCAGGCGCAAATCCAGATTGTCGCCTTGCAGAATAAGATTGACCTATCCGATGTTGCCCGACGAGCGGAACTACGGGACGGAATCCTTAAGCAGATGATCGACGATCGCTTGATCCTCTCCGAGGCGGAAAAGGATACGACGATCTCGGTCGAACCCGACGAAATCGAGCAGTCGCTGATCGAACATATCGAAAGTCTGCGTGCGCAGTTTCCCGGTGAAGACGCCTTCGAGCAAGAACTGGCGCGGGAGGGACTGACCCTTGGCGAATTACGGCGGCGTTTCCGGCACGATACGGGCAATCAGTTGCTCAAGCAAAAGCTGATTTCCCATAAGCTGGGGATGGTCTCGGTGACCAACGGGGAGGTCAAAGGATTCTATGCCCGCTATCGGGATTCCCTGCCGGAGTTGCCCGCTTCGGTCAAGCTCGCCCATATCCTGATCCCGATTACGATCGACACGAACCGGATTCTGGCCGCTCGGGATAGATTGACCCAAATCCGCACGGAGATTGAGGGGGGAACCGATTTTGCCGAGGCAGCCCGGATGTACTCCGATGACCCGACGGGCCAAGTAGGTGGTGAGCTGGGCTGGTTCGGCCCGGGAGACCTGGTCGTCGAATTCGAGACGGCGGCGAAAAAGCTCAAGCCGGGGCAAATCTCCGGGGTGGTGCGCACGCCATTCGGATTTCACTTAATTCAGGTCGAAGACAAAAGCGGAGACCGCTTTCGCGCGCGGCACATTCTGCTGCGCCTCACGCCCGATTATGCCGACAGCGCCGTGGCGATGCAGTCTGCCGATTCCCTGCTGGGCGAAATCGACGCCGACACCGATTTCTGCCTTCTGGTGCGTGATCATACTGCGGATAACGACTCGCGAAAGAACTGTGGCGAGCTCGGCTGGTACCCCATCGAGCAGATGTTCCCCGAGTTTAAGCAAGCGCTGGCCGGCGTGGAAGCCGGCCACTACGCCGGACCCGCCGCCTCGGAATTCGGCGTCCATATCCTCCGGGTGCTTGATCGCCGGGAGGGCCGGCGCTATTCATTGGAAGAAGACTGGGACACTATCAAGCAGATGGCCCGGCGGGAAAAGACCAACCACGTGGTCAGTGAGTGGATCGCCGAAATCCGGCAGGATATCTATATCGAGATCAAGCAGTATTAGCCACCCCACGACCCGGAGTATCCTCTCTCCAAACGCAGTGGCGGGTTTCAAACCCGCCTGATGATTATTTGCCGTCAAGCGCGATGCCGGGCCGGTTTGAAACCGACCCCGGCGAGCCATTACCCACCAGGTCTCACGAAAGGAATCGCTGCCGCGGCCCACCCCAGCAACACACCGATATTTCCCCAAACACTCAGTCAAGGTGAATAAGGGTGCTCGGATGCTACATGGCGCAGAATCCGTTGTCATTTAACGGGTTACAAGAAGCCAAATTGGACGGTCATCATGTTCCTACAAGTTCACAAGATGCATGTTGGGTGCCGATACTCAGTTACAGGTGTTTATGGGGAGAATCCGGTTTCCAAACGAATTCCGGCATTGGACGTATGAATAATGGGTGAACAGATGTTCAGGTAGCCACGGGGGTTGGCGGAGAATGCATGAATTGCATGTTGACAGTTCTCAAAGTACCTGTATTTTGGATTATGAGGCGTAAGAACCGGAGCGTTGAAAATGGCACCTCAAGATAGTTCTGGTGTAGGAGCCGATGATGCCAAACTTAGAGAGCTAATTCTGTACATTGCCGGCAAGTGCCAGGACCACCAAAAGTACGGAGCCACCAAGCTCAATAAGATATTATTCTTTGCCGACTTCATTGCGTATGCAAAGTTCGGAAAGGCCATCACCGGGGCGGAATATTTTAAGCTTCCGTATGGGCCTGCCCCCAGGCATTTGGTTCCCGTCACAGAAGAGATGATACAGAATGGCGAATTGGTGATCGTGCCGCGGGAGACCCTTTCAGGCACCCCAAAAAGGCCCACCCCATTGCGGCCGGCGAAATTGTCATTTTTTGAGCCCTGGGAAATATCGCTCGTTGATGACATAATAGAAACTCTCAAGGACAAGATGGCAGAAGAAGTCAGCGAGCTCTCGCATTACTACCTGGGCTGGAAGCTCGCCAAAGAAAAAGAAACGATCCCGTATCACTCAGTTTATTGCCGTGAAATGAGGGAAGCCGATCTCACGGAGGCTCGCCAGAGAAAGGCTGCGGAAGTAGCTAAACGTCATGGCCTTTCAGCATAGCTTTCGATTCAGAAAGGTTGTCCTAGACGAGGAATTTAAGAAAGACGCCATTGCTGCTCGTAGGATAATCAAAGACGAGCATGTCCTGAGGGATTTGGTGGAACACATTAAGTGGTACGTGGAAAGAAATGCCCACAACTGTGTCTGCAAGCCTGGCTTAAACCTTTATCTGTATATGCCGAGGCGTCTGCGAAATCTTCCCCAGATTGCTGTATACTTCATTTTCACGGATAATGATGAGGGGATACGATTACTCCAAATGGACGTAGAAAGAGAAGAAGACGCGTAGGTCCCCTCCCGAAGCCAGGTACGGCTCAGGCGGACGAAGCCAAAAGACCTGACACTATTGATCTCCGTAATTGATGAATATAATCAATTGAAGCACCGTCGTCCCGGCGTCCAGGCCGGGGGCGGGACGCCCCCGCTCCAAGACATCAACGTCCCTTGGACGACCGTGCAATCTTGCGGAGCAACATGCTGGTGCTCATCTCCCCAAGCATTCGCAGCCGGATAACCTTTCCCCCCCAGGATTCGATTTCTTTCGCACCGACAATTTCGTGTTTTTCATACTCGGCGCCTTTGACCAGGACGTCGGGGCTAATCGCGGTAATGAGGTCAATTGGCGTCGGTGCGCCGAAGGAGACGATGTAGTCGACGGCCTCCAGCGCCATGAGGACCGCAGCGCGGTCGGCCAGTTTGTTGATCGGCCGGCCCCGACCCTTGAGCTTGCGCGCCGAAGCGTCGGAGTTCACGCCAACGATCAGAATATCGCCTGTGCTTTTCGCCCGGGCCAGGTACTCCACGTGTCCCCGGTGTAAAAGATCAAAGACTCCGTTGGTGAATACGACCTTTTTCCCCGAGCGGTGCCAGGCGGGCCGCCGCCGCACCAGCGTGCGCAGCGATACCAGCTTACCGGTCCTGGCGGGCATGGCTGGACTCTTGCTGGTCAACGGAGAATACCGCCTCGGCAAGCGCGGCTTTCGTCGTCTGGGCCGTACCGATCTCGCGGACCACCAGACCGGCGGCGAAATTGGAGAGGTACGCGGCTTCCTTTAAGTCTGCCCCTGCGGCGAGGGCAATGGCCACCGTGGAGATTACCGTATCCCCAGCCCCCGTGACGTCATACACCTTCGTCGCCCGGGTCGGAAAACGAGTGAGTTCATCCGGCGGTTCGAACAGCACCATGCCCTTCTCGCCGCGCGTAATCAGCAAAGAATCCGCCTTAAGCCGGGCCAATAAATCAAACCCGACCTCGCGTAAGCTCTGCTCATCTGTAATGCGCCGCCCGGCGACAAACCCGGCCTCGTGGTGGTTGGGCGTGAGCGTGGTCACCCCCTGATAAGAGAAAAAGTGCGTGTCCTTCGGGTCAACGACGACAAACTTTCCCGCGGAGCGGGTCTTCTGGATGATCCTGCGCAGGAGTTCGGCACTGATCACGCCTTTGCCGTAGTCGGAGATAATTACGCCGCGGCAGTAATTGAGGCGGGCACAGAAGACCTCCCATAATCTGGCCTGGATCTCGGCGTTCATTTCAGTGGTAAACTCAAAATCGGCGCGCACCACCTGCTGGCCGTGGGCGATGATGCGCGTTTTCCGTGTTGTGGGGCGGTCGGGATCGCGCAGGAGTCCACCGGTGTCCAGACCTTTCTCGGTTAGGCAATCGACCAGCCGCTGCCGCCCTTCATCGCCGCCAACCACAGCCACCAGGTGCGGATTACCGCCCAGGCTGGCAATATTGAGCGCAACGTTGGCCGCTCCCCCCGGCTTGTGGCCGGTTTTTTCGACCTCGACTACCGGAACGGGCGCTTCCGGTGAAATTCGGGATACACTGCCCCACCAGTACTCATCGAGCATCGCATCGCCGAAAATCAAAACACCGCTTTGCGCAAAGGACTCCAGAATCGCGTGCAGGCGCTGGGGTTCCGGTGCGGTCATCAGGTTCTTTCTTATTCCGGCCCCGCGGGCTTTCCCGTTGCGGCCCGGCAGGACTACAGTTGACTTTGGCCCCACAATGTAGTTAATAAAAACAGTTTTCCGCAAGGAGGAACACCGAATGCAGGTAAGACCGCAACAGCTGAACGTGGAGCTGGGCGAAAAAGAATCGGAAGGCATTTATTCCAACATGGTTCTCATCGCCCAATCGCCCCATGAGATCATCCTCGATTTTGCGCGCATCGTGCCCGGAGTCAAAAAGACCAGGATTTACGCGCGCATTATCATGACCCCGGCACACGCCAAGATGCTGCACAGGGCGCTGGGAGAGAATTTGAAAAAATTCGAAAGCCAATACGGGGCGATCAGACTCCCCGGTGGTGAAGAGAAAAACATTGGCTTTCAGGTTCCGAAAAACGAATAGAGTGGAGCCGACCTTCAATTCGGCTCCCTGATCGGGGGCAGACCCGGCGCTGTGCTGCGCGGGGGGAATTACATGCTGAAGTACGGAAGGTTCCCTCATTTCTAAACGAAGAAACCGATGGCTGAGACACGACTGGAAAAAACCCTGCATAGCTATTTCCCATTTGGTTTTCACCTTTCACGAAAATCATGGGACGACTTTGATATACCCTCCCTGCTGGAGGGGCCTGACGCAAGCAAAGCTGCACCGGGGACGTACGCCATCCGCCGGCTGGCCGACCGACTCAACGAAAAGCATCAGCAGATCTCCGGTGTGTTTGAACCCATTCAGGCGGGGCAACTTATTTCGCTCGGGGTAATTGTCGACGTGCTCCGATACCTGGTCGCGGCATATTGCCACGAGGAAATCCCGGGCGCCATCGAAAAAAGTCTCGACTGGATAAGCCAACAACGCGGCCCCACTACTATTGAGCAACCACCTCGGTCCTTTGTGAACTTTTTCCCGCCTGCCGCGGTTGCGCGAGGGCAACAGACCGCAGATGAATATCTACAGGGCTCCTCGCCGGCCGCCTCAAACAGCGAGACTGTCAGCTGCGAGATTGTCCTGTTGTCGGTGGCCGTGGCCAACCCGGCGTTCAGGCCGTTTGTTGAGTTCTTTGATGATGTGGATTTGAAAAAACAGTTCCACTACCTGCCCTTTGTTGATGGCATGGAGGAGTTCTTCAATCGGCAACCAACCTTTGGCCCCCTCGGCATGACGCTATTTGAGTGCTTGCACGCCCCGATGCGGGCCAGCCCGGATTCGTTGCATGGACAGTTGAATTACATGAGGGAACGCTGGGCCGGTTTCCTTCCCCGGGAATTACTCGAACGGCTTATGCTGGCTGCCGATATCCTCGAAGAAGAAAAGCGGATGCGCGGCTGGGGGCCCGGGCCAAACCTGGTTTTGCAGTTCGTGCAAAAAGCCTACGGTGACGATCTGGGTTACTCTGAGCCGGCCTGCTTCTCTCAAGATGCCGACTGGATGTCCAATGTCGTGATTATTGCCAAGACTGTATACGTCTGGCTCGACCAGCTATCAAAACGATATCAACGACATATCAGATACCTAAGTGACATACCGGATGAAGAATTGGACCGCCTGGCCCGTTGGGGGTTCACCGGATTATGGCTGATTGGCCTGTGGGAGCGTTCTACGGCCTCACAAAAAATTAAACAGATTATGGGGAACCCCGAAGCTGCGCCGTCGGCTTATTCCCTCTACGACTACGTCATCGCAGAAGAGCTTGGCGGTGAAACCGCATACCAGAACCTGCGCGACCGAGCACGGCAGCGCGGCATACGGCTGGCCAGCGATATGGTACCCAACCATGTGGGAATTTACTCGCGGTGGGTCATCGAACACCCCGACTGGTTTCTCCAGTCGGATTTTCCACCATATCCATCTTATCAGTTCACCGGGGTGGACCTCTCACCGGATCCCCGCGTTACCATCCAAATCGAAGACGGCTATTGGGAGCACCGTGACGCGGCCGTGATCTTCAAACGTACTGACCAATGGACCGGCGATGCGAAGTATATCTATCACGGTAACGACGGCACGAGCACCCCCTGGAACGACACCGCGCAGTTGAACTTCACCCTTCCGGAAGTGCGCGAGGCGGTTATCCAAACAATTCTTCATGTCGCCCGCAAATTCCCGATTTTGCGTTTCGACGCCGCCATGACCCTGGCCAAAAAACACTACCAGCGCCTCTGGTTCCCCCAGCACGGCGACGGGGGCGCCATCCCTTCGCGGGCCGAACACGGGATGAGCAAAGCGGAGTTTGACGCCGCTTTTCCCCGGGAGTTCTGGAGGGAAGTTGTCGACCGCGTGGCCCGGGAGGTACCCGATACGCTGCTCCTTGCCGAAGCGTTCTGGCTGATGGAGGGCTACTTTGTCCGCACGCTCGGCATGCACCGCGTGTACAACAGTGCCTTTATGAACATGCTCAAGATGGAGGATAACTGTAAATACCGCATGACGGTCAAGAACGTCCTCGAATTCAGCCCCGAAGTGCTCAAGCGCTTCGTCAATTTTATGAACAACCCCGATGAAGATACCGCTATCGCGCAATTCGGCAAGGACAACAAATACTTCGGCGTTGCGGTGCTCATGGTCACCATGCCCGGGCTGCCCATGTTCGGTCATGGACAAATTGAGGGCTTCACCGAAAAATACGGCATGGAATACCGCAGGGCTTACTGGAACGAGCAAGTCGACGAAGAAATGGTTCGGCGCCATGAAAGTGAAATCTTCCCGCTCATGCGACGGCGCCGGCTTTTCAGTGGAGCGGAAAATTTCGCCTTTTACGATTTCAATACGCCGGAAGGCTGGGTCGATGAGAATGTGTTTGCTTACTCCAATCGGGCCGGCGATGAACGGGCGATTATCCTCTATAACAATGCCTACAATACCACGCGGGGGCGGATTGACACGTCGACTCCGATGAACATCGGAACCGGCAAAGAAAAATTTCTGGTTCGGCGGAGTCTAGCCGAGGCCCTGGCCCTCAACACCGGTGAGGACCATTATTATACCTTCCGTGACCACCAAACCGGGTTCCACTACCTTCGTGCCGGCAAACAGATTGCCGAGGAAGGCATCTTCGCCGAACTGCGGGCGTATCAGTACCACGCTTTCCTTGATTTTCGGGAAATCCACGACACCGACGGTTCATGGGCCCGGCTGGCGCGCCGCCTTAATGGCACTGGTGTTCCCAACCTCGATGAAGCCTACCGCGAAATGCAACTGGACCCGGTTCTGATTCCATTTCGGGAAGTCCTGAACGCGGATATGCTGCGCGCGATTACGACAAATGATCCCCGGGCGCGCCCGCGTTTCCAAAAGGCCATGTCGCATTTCCTTGCCGCGGTAGAGGATTTCACAGGAGCCGATACCGGTTCGGCAGAGATGTTGCAGGAAGCGCTCAACGAAATGGACGTGATTCCGCTTGCCGAATATGTGAAAGATGCACCGCTCGGCGATGATCTCGCCGCAGACCTTCTATCCCAGATAGGCGGCAATGACCATACGCCCTTGCTGCACATCGCCGTCGCCTGGATCGCCGTCCACCATCTGGGCCGCAACCGCCTGGAAGAATGGCTCTTACGGAAAGTGATTTTCGAGGCATTCCGGGACTTGAACAAAGATGAAGCATTTGCTCATTTTGATACCTTGTTGGTTGAGATTTTAACCGCCTACGATGACCTACTCACACCTGCTCCCCAGACCGTCATCGCCAAGAAAATGCAGAGGGTTTTCGAAGATCCATCGGTCAGGGGATACCTGCAAGTCAACCGGCACAACGGCATCTTCTGGCTTAACAAGGAACAACTGGAAAGAATGATGGGTGCGCTGCTCCTGATCACCACCATCCGCCTGCGGGCCGAAAAGAACCTCACCGACGACACCCTTACTCCGGCGCTTGAGACGGCTCGACAAATCCTTACCGCCGCCGACCGCGCGGCCTACCAGGTCGAGAAAACCATCGAGCTATTGTCGGCGTTGGAACCGCAGGTCAAGCCCCCTGGGGCTTGACGCTCATCATATCAGGTCGGCGTTCCGCGTGCAAGCGAAGCAAGCGCGAGAAACCCGACATTATTCTGCTCCCCTTTTGTTGGAAATCTGCTCGGAGACTCTTTCGTTTAGGTACTCTATGGTGTAATTTAATCGATGGCCATGAAAGGTTACGTCCACATCTACACCGGCGACGGCAAGGGCAAAACCACCGCCGCCCTGGGCCTCGCCCTACGCGCGGCGGGGGCCGGAATCAAGGTGTATATCGCCCAGTTCGCCAAAGGCATGCACTACTCCGAACTCGATTCACTCCAGCGATTCGAGGACCTGATCACGATCAAGCAGTACGGCCGTCGCTGCTTTATCAAAGAAAAGCCTGAACCGGAAGACATTGCCGCCGCCCGCAGCGGCTATGAGGAAGCGCTCCAAATCATCAAGTCCGGCGAATACGGACTGGTTATTCTCGATGAGGCCAATATCGCCACGTATTACAACCTTTTTTCTGTCGATGAGCTTCTGGCCCTGGTCGAGGCCAAACCCGACCACGTGGAGTTGGTCATCACCGGCCGCCGCGCCGACCCGCGGATCATCAAGCGCGCCGATCTGGTCACCGAGATGAAAGAGATCAAACACTATTACCAGCAGGGCGTGCCGGCGCGCAAAGGAATCGAAATGTAGGCCGCTCGGTCGGATTTCAAAGGAGCACCATGTTGACCGCACAAACGGCACCATGTCTTGCCCCGCCGTTTACTTTGCCGTATATAGTGTTGCCGGATTGAACGATGGACGTCGAGATGAACATCTTCGAACTCTCCCGCCCTGGACGAGAGGGCCTTTCTCCGCCGCCAGCCGGCGTACCGGAAAAGCCGCTGGATGAGATCATCCCCCCGGCGTATCAAAGGTCCCAACTGGCTTTGCTGCCCGAAGTTTCCGAGCCGCAACTGGTGCGGCATTACACGCGCTTGTCGACATACAATCATCATGTCGACAAGGCAATCTACCCGCTCGGCTCCTGTACAATGAAGTATAACCCCAAGATCAACGACGCGTTGGCCGCCCTTCCCGGCTTTGCCTTTCTGCATCCGGAATTGCCGGAGAAGCACTGCCAGGGCGCGTTGGGCTTGATGCATGAACTCTCGCGGCTCTTGGCCGAGATCGCCGGTGTAGACGAAGTCAGCCTGCAGCCCGTGGCTGGCGCACAGGGGGAAATGGCGGGTCTGTTGATTATCCGGGCGTACCATTTGGAGCGTGGGCGGCGGCGCCGCAAAATCATCATCCCCGATTCCTCACACGGCACCAACCCGGCTTCGGTGACCCTGGCTGGTTTTGAATCAGTGCCGTGCAAATCCGGCGCCGATGGCCTGGTGGACGTAAAAGCGCTGGAAAGCCTGCTTGATGATGACGTCGCCGGATTGATGCTGACCAACCCCAACACGCTGGGACTCTTTGAGAAGGATATCCAGAAAATCACGGCCGCGGTCCACCGGGCTGGTGGGCTGGTCTACCTGGATGGCGCCAACCTAAACGCCATGCTGGGCCTGGTTCGGCCGGGGGATATGGGTTTTGATATCGTGCACTTCAATCTGCACAAGACCTTCTCCACGCCGCACGGGGGTGGCGGGCCGGGCGGGGGGGCAGTCGGGGTCAAGGCCGCGCTGGCAGAATTCCTCCCGGGTCCCAGAATAGTGTGTGAAAAGCAGAGCGGGGAGGAGTATTATCGTCGGGAGGATATCGGGCCACACTCGATCGGCCGCGTGCACACTTTCGATGGCAACTTCGCCGTCATGGTTCAGGCATACGCCTACATCCGTTCGCTGGGCGCGGAAGGCTTGCGGCAGGTTGCCCAGGACGCGATTCTAAATGCCAATTACCTGGCTTCCCGACTGGTCGATCATTATGATCTCCCCTATCCTGGCCCCTGCCAGCACGAGTTTGTCCTTTCGGCCAACCGGCAGAAGAAACAGGGTGTGCGGGCCGGGGCAATCGGCAAGCGGCTCCTGGACTTCGGCGTCCACGCGCCCACAGTGTACTTCCCCTTAATCGTCCCCGAGGCCTTGATGATCGAGCCGACAGAAACTGAGAGTAAGGAATCCCTCGACCATTTTGCCGATATTTTGATTCAGATCGCCGAGGAGGCGAAAACCAATCCCGACCTGGTCAACTCTGCTCCGCACAATACACCGCTGGCCCGGCTGAACGAAGCCAAGGCGGCGAAAGATCTCGACCTCTGCTGCAAAGAATAACTCCGGCAACCTCACAGATTGACGGCAGCTTTCATATCCCCGCCGTGACCTTTCCCCTGCGCGTTTTTTGCCTTGTCCGGCACACCGCCCCGTGCGTTTTCTAAGGTATGGGCAAACCGATCATCACCCTCAGGGGCGTCAGCATTGAATACCGGCGCGACGATCGAACGCCGATCAAGGCCATATCAGATATCAACCTCGAATTGCATCCGGGGGAAAAGATCGCCGTCTTCGGCCCAAACGGGTCCGGCAAGTCCACGATGTTGCGCGTATTGGCCGGCCTGGAGAGACCGAACCGCGGTGAAGTCTCGATTTTCGGTTCTGCGGCCCAACGTGAAGGACTACCCCCGCACCTCCGCCAGCGCCTGGGCTTCGTTTTTCAGAATCCGGAAGACGTTTTCGCTGCTGGGACCGTCGCCGATGAGATCAAGTTCGTTCTGGAGTGCCACCAGCCCGGCGCCCTGGTAACCGGAGAAGATCTGCACGCTGTGCTGGCTGAACTTGGCCTCGGGCATCTGGCGAACCGGCCGCTGAACCGACTGTCGGGGGGAGAAAAGCAAAAAGTCGCGCTCGCCTCGGTACTAACTGTCCGCCCGGAGGTGATCTTTTTTGATGAACCGACGTCGTACCTCGATCCGCCGGCCCGCCGGGAGTTCCTCAAGCACCCGATCTTTACCGAGGAAGGTCACGCCAGGACCACCGTATTGGTCACCCAATACTGGGAGGAAGCGAAAACCTGCGATCGCACGTTAATTCTCAAAAACGGTCGCGTCATTTACGATGACACGCCGTCAGGCTATACTCCGGCGGAACAGCCACGGCCATCCGATTTTCAAAATCTCGATGAGGTGTGGCTAAACGCCGTCACTTCACCGGCGACCGATCCGCTGATTGTCGTCGAGGGTCTCCAACAGATAACTCCCATTTTCCCCGGAGAACTCGTCTGCCCCCTGCAGGACATTTCATTTTCTATTCGTCCGGGCGAATGTGTCGGCCTGGTGGGACCGACCGGCGCGGGGAAGAGCACGCTGGCTTATCATCTCGCCGGCCTGATGCCGAAATTTGCGGGAAGGATAGCCATCTCCAGGAGAGCCGTAACCGGCACAACCCCAAAGTCCAGCCGTCCCCCGGTGGCGCTGTTGTTCCAGAACCCGGACCATCACCTGTTCGCCGAGACCGTGACGCAGGACGTCGCCTTCGGCCCACGCAATATGGGATTCCCCAAGGATGTCATTGCTTCGCATGTTGAGCGGTCACTCGAGACCGCCGGGCTGCCTGCGCGGGAATTTGGCCCCCGCTCGCCGTTTGAGATTTCGGCCGGCGAACAACGCAAAGCGGCCCTGGCCGGAACACTGGCTCTCCCCGCAGCGGTGTACATCTTTGATGAACCGACGGCGTATCTGGACTCTGAATCGGCTGCCCGCGTGGAGGCGTTGATTCTTGCCCTCTCCGCCGCGGGAAAAGCGGTGATCGTGATTTCGCATGACCTGCCGTTTTTGCGCCGCGTCTGCCCCCGGTGGATCATCCTCGATAAGGGCCGGCTAATTTACAACGGAAGTCTTGCCAAGTTGGACAAACATCCTGAGCCCTTGCAGAAGATAGGGTTTGTTTGAGCTAATCAACGGTGAGGGCACATGTCAGAACCGTCAACGCGGCGCCCGCGTATTGGGACCGCCGAAGATCCCGATATCCGACCGACTGCCGTCGGGATCCGTCAACTCCGGATTGCCCGCGTCAATAGCCGGCGAACCGAGCGCCGGGAGAAACTCGTTTTCACCAACGAACATCGGATCGACCGCCATGTTCCCCTCCACGTCGATCAGATCGGGCATCCCCGCGAACGCCCCCTCCTTGTTGTCCCAGATAATATTGTAAGAGAAGGGAAATAATAACGGATGGCCGTTGTTCCACACGCCCACGCACGGGCACACCCACATATCCCGCCACCCATTCCGGGCAAAGACGCAGTTGGTCACCCGGCCAGTGGCTTCCGGGCTCCACAGCCCGAAACCGCAGTTCCCGTTGTGGTAAACAACATTATTCGCACAGTCCATGTACGACGTCCCCGTGGCGATAATCCCCCAGCCGAGATTATCGTAAACGGCATTGTTGCGCACGACGGCTCGTGACGCCCCGAAGGTGCCGATCCCTTTCCAGTAGCCGGAGATGCGGTTGCGGTATACGATCGCAGTGGCATCCCAGGTAATCCCGATTCCCGCACCCCGCCCGGTATCGATTACATTATCGGTGATCACCGCCGACGCGCCCCGGTAAAGGGCAATCCCATCCCAGCCGTTGTTTTCGATACGATTGCCGAGAATATACAACTCTGAGTTTTCCCGACCGAAGACTCCACCGATGCCAACCACGATCGTGTCCGGCCGATGCGTGTTGTTTCTGATTACACAATCACTCACGACAACAGTGGAATACTTGGCCACAACACCGGCATCAGTAGCCATGCCATCCTCATCGCGCCGCCCGCCGGTAATCGTTACCCGGGTAATCATCGAGCCCCGGCTTCTCTCGAAATATACACCGTACCCCGCGTTGGTCACCAAAATCACCGAATCACGGGCTGTCCCAGCCAGGGTAAGCGCTTTATCGTGGATATGGAATCCCCGGCTGGCCGCCACCGGCGTTTCGTGGTTTTCACAGTTCCCGCAGAGCGTTTCGGTAAAGGTGTCACGTACCGCCTCGTACCGGCCGGGACGAATGTAAATCGTATCGCCGTCACCAGCCAAATCGATCGCGGTCTGTAAATCGAGATAGGGCGACTCGGCTGTTCCGGTCGCCAGGCTGTCCTTACTATTGGCGTCGACATGAACAATCCCCGCCCAGGCAGGCTGGCCGATGAAGGCAAAAAGAAAAGCCGCGGCAAAGGTCATCAAATAAAACTTCAACTGGTGCGCATGATTGCGCCTTGTCCTGCGTGGCGGGAAGTAAACCTCAATCATCATTTCTAACTCCCATGACCTAAATACAGCCTAGTCCCCTTAACCGTTCTTTGAACTCTTCATGAGTAATGCCAACAGCCGCTGCCGGCTACGCACCGAACTTTTCGAGCTTCATCGCGTGGGCCAGCGCCAATTGCATCAAAACGTACAGCGGCATGCGGCCAAAGCCGCCCACCCGACAGTGATCCTCGTCAAACGATTGAAGATAATCGGGCCGCGCCGTCTCCGGGGCAAAGAGCAAGGCCGGGACCGGGTGCCAGGAGTGCTGCCTGAGCGCGGCAGGCGTCGAATGGTCACCGGTGATGACCAGTACGTCCGGCTTGGCGTCCAACAGAATTGGCAGAAGCGCGTCGGCTTCTTCGATAACTTTCACTTTCCAATCAAAGTTGCCGTCTTCACCCGCTTTGTCGGTGTACTTCACGTGGATAAACAGATAATCGAAATTATCCCGGTTGGCTGCGGCCATCACAAAAGTCGCCTTCATATCGGCAGGTGGGGGAAGCACCTCCATCCCCACCAGTCGGGCCACTCCGCGATACATCGGATATGTCGCCACGGCGCCACACTTGAGTGGATACAACTCGTGCATCTTCGGGATGTCAGGCATCTTGTCAAACCCGCGAAGCAACACTCCGTTGGCCCGCTCTTCACCGGAAAGGATTCTCTCGGCCTGGGTGATGAAGCTGCCTGACAGTTCGGCGGTCTTCTTCGCCTGAGCATCCTGGGCGACGGGGTCAATCGGCGGTACGCCAGTCTTCTGCGGGTCGGTATCCGACACCCGGCCACCCAATCCTTTCCCGCGCAGGACGAACAGTCCCCGGTGTTCCGATACAGTCTTGACGAACAGCTCAACGTTGCCCTTTAGTTTGATCTGTTCGCTCAGCATTTTAACCAGCCGAACATTCGTATCGGTATCAATGCGGCCCGCGCGCCGGTCGGTGATATTTCGCTGGTGATCCAGTGTACAGAAGTTAAACCGCGCGGCGACATCGTCCGGCCCCAGGGAAAAATCAATCCCCAGGGCGGAAAGCACACCCCGGCCGATCTGGTACTTTCGTGGGTCGTAGCCAAACAAGCCGAGATGCCCCGGACCGGAGCCGGGCGTGATTCCCGGCTCCACCGGGTCAAACAACCCGCAGGTCGACTGCGGCAGGAGGGCGTCGATGTTTTTCGTGTTCGCCGCCTGCAGCGCGGTCTTGCCCCGGCCGGGAAACGGAATGCCCCCCAGGCCGTCGAGAACGAGGTAAAATATCTTCTTATCATTTCTTGTGCCTAACCGGGCGATGGAGAAATCAGCCATAGCCTCCCCCTCTCATCTTGCAACACGCATCATATAGAACTTGCGCAAGTCAAACAAGTAGGAAGACACCCAAAAAGCGGTTAGGCGGGCTTCACCAAATCAGACCTCGCTGTATCGGATGACATGGGCGCGACCACATAGGCAGGGTCTCCCACGAATAGGCGCATTTCATCATCAAGCCCGCTTGGTCAATATACGGCATTCCGATATTAATGAGAATCAGGCACTCTTGACTTCACCGTGCCCGGTGAGTTTCTTGGTTGGATAATGCAGGCGAGACAACGGAAAGGATTGCCGCAATGACCTACGATTGCGCAATACTCGGCGCCGGACCGGGAGGTTACGTGGCGGCGCTGGTCGCCGCCCACCGGGGATTGAAAACCGTGGTTATCGAAAAAGACAAAGCCGGCGGCGTATGCACCAACCGGGGATGTATCCCCTCCAAGGTACTTTTGTATGCCACCGGCGCTTTTCTGGATTTGAAAAACCTGACCAGTTTCGGGCTGAAAGTCGAAAACGCGCACATTGACATTGACGTTCTGCGCAAGCGAAAAGAGCGCGCCATCCTGCGCACGGTCAAATCGATTGAATATCTCCTGCGGGAAAATGGGATCGAGCTGATAAAAGGCACCGGCGTTTTTACCAGCGCCGACAGTCTCAAAGTCACTGCCCTGGACGGTACTGAACAAACAGTCCGGGCAAAAAACATCATCATCGCCACCGGGTCATCACCCATTGAGCTGCCGGGCCTCGAACCCGACGGCCGGCAGGTGATCACCTCCGACGAGGCGCTTGACCTGCCCGACGTTCCGCAAAAGATGATGGTCATCGGGGGCGGCCCCATCGGACTGGAAATGGCCGAGATTTACGCCGCGCTGGGGTCGGAAATTGTCATTGTTGAGCTTTTGCCCACGCTGCTTCCGGGGATGGATGCCGATTTGTGCGAGGCAATCCAAACCGCATTCGTGCGCCGGGGAATGACCGTGCGCACTGGGGCGAAAGTGACCAACCTTAACCGCCAGGGCAATGGGCAAGTAATCACCTCGATCTCAGCCGCCGATGGGTCATCAACCGAAGAACTAACTTGCGACCGCGTCCTGGTCTCGGTCGGAATGAAGCCGAACACTGCCGATCTCGCCCTGGAAAAAATCGGCGTCCAGACTGACGGGCGGGGATTTATCACGGTCGACCGGCAGATGAAGACCACCGTCGATGGCATTTATGCCATCGGTGACGTGGTCGGCGGGAAGCTGCTAGCGCATAAGGCCTCGCGGGAAGGACATGTGGCCGCCGAAGTGATCGCCGGTAAGGATGTCAGTATTGATTACCGGTCACTGCCCGGAGCGGTGTTCACCCACCCCGAACTGGCCTCGGTCGGGCTGACCGAAAAGGAAGCCCGCGAACAGTACGGCGAGGTTGACGTGGGTAAAACATCCCTCCAGGCCATCGGCAAGGCGGTAGCCACCGGGCATGGTGATGGCTTCGCCAAGGTCATCTCACATAAAGAAACCGGCGAAATCCTCGGTGTGCACATTGTTGCTCCGAACGCCGGGGACTTAATCGGCGAGGCGGCTTTGGCCATGCGGCTTAAGGCCACCGCCGCGGATATCGGCTCGACAATTCATGTCCACCCGACAATTTCCGAGGCGTTGATGGAATCAGCCCTGGACGCCGGCGGCAATGCGGTGCATACTGTCAAGAAATAGGGAGGGAAAATGGCCACGATATCCAGAATATGGGCCGAATTCGCGGCCGGCTTGAAGTTTGAAAATATCTCGGACGAAGCAATCCACTGCGCGAAGCGCTTTTTGCTCGACTCGATCGGCTGTGCCATCGGCGGTTCGCCCCATGAAGACATAAACATCATGCGCGAAACATTGGACGATCTCGGTGGCACCCCGCAGGCAACCATCTATGGCGAAACTAAAAAAACCGACATCGTCTCGGCAACGCTGATCAACTCGCTTATGGTGCGGGTCATGGACTATAATGACATTTACTGGGTGCAGGACCCCTCCCATCCCTCGGACTTGATCCCCATTGCCACATCGGTCGGCGAGGTCGAACGAAAATCGGGTAAGGACATCCTCGCCGCGATTGTGCTGGCCTATGAGCTGGAGATGCGGCTGTGCGAGTTCGCCGTCCCCGGGATCCGAGAACGCGGATGGCACCATGCAACGCTGACGCAGTTTGTCTCGCCGGTGGTGGCTTCGTACCTGATGGGCAGTACGGTGGAGCAGACGGCCAACGCCATCGGTATCAACGGCGCCCACAACGCCACCCTCGGCGCAGTGGCTGCGGGGAAGCTGACCATGATGAAAAACACCGTCGATCCGATGGCCTCGTCTACCGGTGTATTCGCCGCGCTTTTGGCCAAACGGGGGTACGCTGGCACCGAGCCCATCTTCGAGGGCAAAGAGGGCATCTGCCAGCAACTCGGGGAAGGGTATGACATGGGCAAACTGACCGACGGCCTGGGCGACTCGTGGCGCATAACGTCCTGCGCGTTTAAGGCCTTCCCCACCGAGGCGTTGACTCATTCGCCGATAACGGCTACGCTCGCTTTGGTCAAAGAGCACGATATCAAGCCGGAAAACGTGGAGTCGGTCACTGTCAAAACAATCGCCCGCGCGGCGGATATCCTGGCCGACGAAACCAAGTACCATCCGGACTCCAAGGAGACGGCCGACCATTCACTGCCGTACGTGGTTTCCGCGGCAATCCTCGATCACAAGATCACTCCTTTGCAGTTTACGCCGGAAAAAATCTCCGACCCCACGCTGCGCGGACTGCTGCCGAAAATCAAGGTCGTCGCCGACCCGGAATTGGAGAAAATCTTCCCGGAGAAAAAACCAACGATTGTTGAAATCACCACCACGGGCGGACGGACGGTTTCGCAAGCGGTCGATTACCCCAAGGGGGATCCGCGCAATGCGATGACCGACGAGGAACTCACCGAAAAATTCGACGCCTTAACCGATGATGCCTATCCGCCTGAACAAAAGGAGGCGGTGAAGAAGATGATTTGGGAGCTGGTGGCGGCCCCCACGGCCGATGGTCTGCTGGAGAAGATGGCGATAACATCGCCCTCCTGGTCTTTCGGCGGATAAAAAGCCGGGGGCTTCCTTCTCCTGTTTTTTCTTTAATTCAGAAATCTCTGTTTTCGCGGGAATATTTTGCCTTTTACACGGTAGAAGACTTAAATCGCGACGACTGTGAAGGAGCGCCTAACATCCGACAAAATCCGGGTTCGTTAATCAGGAAAGGAAGGTTTCAGGATGAAGAGGTATCTTCTGCTTTTGCTGCTGGTGCCGTCAGTCTGCTACGGCCAGTACAACCAGGAACGGACCACCGAACAGAGTTTTGAGCAGTCGGGGCTTTATTTCAAGAGCCACTTTCTCAACACGCATGGTCTCCTGCGCTTCCGCGACGTGGCCGTGGGCCTGATTGATGATCCGTTTCTGGATTTGCACCTTAATCCGGCGAACCTGCCGAAAATTTCCGGGGCAAACACCTTGTTGTATTTCGATTTTCGTGGTGACCGTACCGAGGCAGAGATCATCACGCGTTACTATGCCGTACCGTACGACTACATGATCTACCGCCCCGATCGCCGGTGGCACAGTGTAACGCGCCAGGAACCCGAGCCGATCTTTTCGCTTGGGCTGCTGGCGTACCCGTTCCGCGATAAGCTGGAAAAACTGTTTGTCGGTGGCACCTACCAGATCATTTATAAGGAGGAACCATATTACACCGTCCCCATCTGGATTTACGACCCGCGATTCGGGTATGATGCCTTCGGCGAGAAAAGCGATCCGGAGGTCGACAATATCCCGGTGCAAGAGCGTTACTATGGAGAGGACGAACTCTCGACCCAGGCCCACCTGTTCTCCGCCTTTGCCGGATACCCGCTCTCCGAGCGCGCTGACCTTGGAATAAGTTTCAATACCGTCTCACATTCACGCGATGGCGGCTATATTAATTCACGGGCCGACGAGTATGGCAAGACCAATGATTGGGATTACCGCACCTATGAGGAACGGGCACGTGATCAGGAGTACAATCATTTCGATATTAACGGCGGGTTGCGCTATGCCGTCTCGCGGGATTTCACTGCCGGGATTAAAGTTGGATATCTCACCGGCGAAGCAGATCAGAGTTCCCACGTTGTTGATTCATCGATGCATGCGCGGGACGATTCGCTGCACCAGGCAAATTGGTACTATCGCTATTCTCGGTCCGTGACGGACAAACAATGGAATCGTGATGGTCAGACCTGGTATACTCGGCTGAATTTCGACCACCAGCTGGAGAGGGGCAAACGGGTCTCTGCTTATTACCGCTACAGCAAAAGTGACGTCGACCTGCAAAACTCCTCGCAGATTTCCAAATCGTCGGATCATGCGTCCCGGTCAATCTACCGGGATACGGAATATCGCAGCCACGGCGGATCCTTCACCTCGGATGAGCGCGCCGGGACGGGCAATGGCGAACAGCGAATGCACCAGGCCATGGTCAACCTAAAATGGAAGCTGAACCGGAAAAGCCGGGTGTCGTTGGCGCTTTTCTTCTCGCATAACAAGAACGACCTTACAAGCAGCGAACCGGTCATGGCCGACCGCTGGTCGGACTATCACTACACCAGGAAAGACACCACGACATACACCTACAACTACTATCATCGACTCATCGAAGTCAAACGGCTTCAGTGGCAGTATCACTCGACCTATTGGACGGTTCAGATCCCCGTCCTACTGCGGCATCGCTTCAACCGGCAGTTCAGCCTGTCGCTGGGTGTCAACCGCATTCTTAAACACTGGAAAATCTCCGAGCAAACGACGGCTTATTTCACCCGGCGCGAGAGAACCGATAACGGAGACACCAAGGTCGAAACCGATTTCGCCGAGCGGTATACGATGCCGGATAAGAAGTTCACTGAGGATTATACCGCAATTTTGGCCAGCTTCGAGGTCGCGGTCTCTGAAGAGTTCAAAATCAGGCTCATGCTTGATCCCGAAACCGAGGGCGACCTCAAGATCAATCAATGGTGGCTGACCTTCCAATTGAAGATGTAAATTAAAGACAGCGCTGGCCGTCCCGCCGGCAAGAATAAGCCGGCGGGACGCCGGCGCTCCCCACGTACCCCCCAATTGAGGCCGCGGGCGCCCCGCCCTTGCAGCTACGGCAGATTTTTCTTGCCTGATGAAACACCACCGCGGGAAGTTCGTAAGAATAAGACTAAGAACCCGAATACGGGTCGGAGGAAAGCCGTTGAATCTTGTACAAGCAGTCACCTTACCCTCTAAGCGTGGAGCGTTTGCATGATCAAGAAAATCTTCTTGGGCCTGTTTGTCCTGGCTGTCGTGGCGGTGTTGTTGTTTTTGGTCTTCCACGGCAACGGAAAATCCGATGCGGAATACACGCTGGTCAACGTCGAACGTGGGACCATTGTCGATAAAGCGATGGCCATTGGACGCATCGAGCCGGAAAATGAAATCGCCGTCAAATCGAAGATATCCGGCATTGTCAAAAGGATCTTTGTCGAAATCGGCGATAATGTCAAGGCCGACGACCCCCTGGTGGAAATCCGACCCGATCCCACCCCGCTCGAATATGCCGAGGCCAAGCGCAACGTGGAAATCGCCGAAGTGGGGGTGAATGCCACCAAGCGGGACCTCGAGCGGGCCAAAAATCTGCGCGAGAAACGGCATATTTCGCAGAAAGAACTGGATGATGCGATGACCTCCTACGACGAAGCGGACCTGCGGTTGAAGCTGGCCCGCGAAAAGTTGGCCCTCATCGAGTCTGGGAAAACCAGGATCGCCGACCGGACAGTCGAATCGGTGATCAAGGCCCCGATCAAGGGGATGATCCTCTCCCGTGAGATCGATGTCGGCGACCCGGTGGTGCCCCTGACAACGTTTCAGCCGGGAACGGAGCTTTTCAGCATGGCGCCGATGACCAATCTGGTCTTCCGCGGCACTGTGGATGAAATCGATGTTGGCAAACTCCATGAGGGCATGGAAGCCGATATTAAAATCGGCGCCCTGCCCGACCAGAAAGTCACCGGAACGCTATATCAGATCTCACCCAAAGCCCGCAAAGAGGATAACACCATTCTCTTTGACGTGGAGATTGCGCTGACTGAGATTGGAGAACAAATGCTGCGCGCCGGATATTCAGCCACCGCCGAAATCGTGATTACCCGCAAAGACTCGGTCCTGATGCTCCCCGAACGGCTGGTGCAATTCCGCGAGGACTCCGCGTTCGTCGAATTGCTCAACGAACTGGGTGAGCCGGCGGAAACGTTGATCACCACCGGCCTCTCCGACGGGCTGAAGGTGGAGATTGTCTCCGGCCTCGCCGAGAGCACCCAGGTTGTCCAGCGGCCGCCCAAAGAGATCGAATAACCATGGCCTCGCTCACTTTCATTACCCAGATCCTGCGCGACATGCGCTCCCAGAAACTGCGCACGCTTTTGACCCTCTTCGGGATCATCTGGGGCACCTCAGCGGTGATCTTGCTTTTGTCCTTCGGGGAGGGAATTCAGCTCCAACAGCAGAAGTCCGCTCACGGGCTGGGTGAATACATTGTCATCATGTGGGGCGGACGGACCTCGAAGCCCTACCAGGGTCTCTCCCGCAACCGGGTCATCCGCTTCAAGGAAGAAGACGCTGTACTCCTCCGAACGGTACCACACATGAAGGCGGTTTCCCCGGAATATATGGCGTGGAATGCCAAGGCCCGGGTGGGCAAAGTAGATAAACTCGTCGGCATCACCGGGTGTTGGCCGGTCTACCATGAGATTCGCAATGTCATTCCCCAGGAAGGCTCGCGGTTTATCAACGCTGAAGACCTCAAATACCGGCGCCGGGTAATCTTCCTCGGCACCGACCTGGCCGAAGAGCTTTTCGGCGAGAAGGACCCTGTCGGCGAGTATATCTCAATAAATAGTGTCCCCTTCCTCATCGTTGGCGTAATGAAGCGCAAAAGTCAAGACTCCTCCTATAGCGGCCGCGACACTTACCGGACGTTTATCCCCTCGACAACCTTCAAGGCGATGTTCGGCCGCGAATACTTGAACAATATGGTCTTCCAGGCCGACAAACCCGAGCGCGTGCCGCAAGTCATCAGCGGCGTGTACGAGGTGTTGGGTGGGAAATACAAATTCGACCCCAACGATAAGGAAGCCCTGGCCATGTGGGACACCTCGGAGATGGAGGTATTTTTCAACACCTTCTTTGGCGCCTTTCGGCTTTTTTTGGGCATCATCGGTGTGTTCACCTTAATTGTCGGCGGCATCGGGATCTCCAATATCATGAACATCGTCGTCGAGGAACGCACCAAGGAGATCGGGATTAAAATGGCCCTCGGCGCTAAGAAGCGGTTTGTCCGCACGCAGTTCATCTTTGAGACGCTCTTGCTGACCACCGTCGGTGGATTTCTGGGGTTTGCCTTTTCGTATACCGTGGTCAACCTGTTCCCCTACCTGAAGCTTGAAGAGTATGTGGGGACGCCGCAGATGTCGACCTTGGTGGTCGTGGCCACCATCAGCATCTTGGGGATAATCGGCCTGATTGCGGGATATTTCCCGGCCCGCCGGGCTTCCGACCTCAACCCGGTGGAGGCCCTGCGGCTGTAATGGAGAGACCTCATGCGCATCTGGCATTTTCTCAAATATTATCTGCACGATTTGCGCAAACAGAAAAAACGGGCCAGCCTCACCATCCTGGCCCTCGTCTGGGGTACGTTTTCCATTCTCATGCTTCTGGCCTTCAGCGAAGGGTTAACCAAGCAACTCAATAAGGCGCGCGCCGGGCTGGGCGGGGACATCATTATCGTCTGGGGCGGGCAGACCTCAATGGAGTACCAGGGCCTCCCCCGCGGGCGCAGGATCCGTTTCCGCGTCGATGATATCATGTTGATCAAAGAGCTGATTCCCGAAATCAAGCACGTAGGGGGCGAGTATTCCCGCTGGGGCGTCGATATCATCCGTGACACAATCATCCTCTCCCAGCACATAACCGGTGTCTATCCCACGTGGGAAGACATGCGTACCCACTATCCCTCGCACGGCGGGCGGTTTATCAACCGGATCGACATGGATAAAAAGCGCCGCGTCGTCTATCTGGGTCACGAACTCAAGAAAAAACTCTTCGGCGACGACCACCCGGTGGGCCAGCAGCTCGAAATAAGTGGCGTGCCTTTACCGTCATCGGCTACGGCCAGGACAAAATGCAAATGGGGATGTACGGCGGTCCGGATGTGGACAAGGCCTCCATTCCCGCAACGACCTTCAAAACACTGTTCGGGTATGAGTATTTCAGCAACCTGGTTATCGAACCGAAGGATGGCGACCAGATCACCTTTGTCAAGCGCCGCCTGTACGAGGTCCTCGGCGGCCGCTACAAGTTCAACCCCGATGATGAGGACGCCTTGAGCATCTGGGACGTCATCGAGGGGCGCAAGGAGTTTAACAAGGTAATGCTCGGGATCCAGATATTTCTGGGTGTCGTCGGCGGGATGACGCTGCTAATCGCCGGGGTCGGGGTGGCCAACATCATGTACGTGGTGGTTAAAGAGCGCACCCGGGAAATCGGCGTCAAGATGGCCATGGGCGCCAAGCGCCGCCACATTCTTGGTCAATTCTTGCTGGAGGCGATGCTGGTCTGCTTTACCGGGGGTGCGTTCGGCGTCCTCATCTCGGCGTTTGTCTGTGAGTTATTGCAGATGATTCCGTTGGGCACCGGCAACGATGCCATGAACTGGCTGGGGCGGCCGACGATCTCCACGACGATCGGCCTGATCGTCGGCTCAATCCTGGCGATTATTGGATTGTTCTCCGGGTTATTCCCTGCGCGTAAAGCGGCGGCAACCAACCCGGTGGAGTCATTACGCTATGAATAAGCCCTGTAGGTCGAAACCCCTGAGTCCCGCGCAGCAAGCGCGGGACGTGGTTTCGACAATACACTTAACACGGTGGTGAGTTATGCCTAACGGGAACGGAACAATTATCAAGATGCGGGACATCTGCAAGGTCTACGACACGGGCAAGGTCAAAGTCGAGGCCTTAAAGGAAATCAATCTGGAGATTCAGCACGGCACCTTTGCCGCGATCATTGGCGCGTCGGGCTCGGGGAAATCCACGTTGATGAACCTGTTGGGCTGCCTTGACGTGCCCACCGCTGGCGTTTATGAATTTGAGGGCGAACGCGTCGACGGCCTGCACCACAACCGTCTGGCCGAGATTCGCAACGAGCGGGTCGGTTTTGTCTTTCAAAATTTCAATCTGCTTCCTTATGCCACGGCGCTGGAAAACGTCGAGTTGCCGCTGGTCTTCAAAGGCGTGGGCACCAAGAAGCGCCGCGCGCTCGCGCTCGAGCTTTTGCAGAAAGTCGGCCTCGGTGAGCGAACCACGCATCTGGCGGTTGAGCTCTCCGGCGGCGAGATGCAGCGCGCGGCCATTGCCCGCGCGCTGGCCAACAACCCCTCGTTGATTCTGGCCGACGAGCCCACGGGGAACTTAGACACCAAATCCGGCGGAGAGATCATCGATTTATTTGAGGACCTCTGGCGGCACGGTCATACAATATTGGTTATCTCGCACGATCCCAGCATCCCCCAGCGCACCGAACGCGTGATTCACCTCCAGGACGGTATGCTCACCGAAAACAGCAAGCATCCACATTAGGCTGTACAACCGGGTACATAGGTTACACATTAAACCGGGGACATAGGTAACACTTTTTTGAGTTTTCGTTTCATCGTTTTCGAGTTTTTTGGGGCGGTGTGGGGCGAATGATTCGCCCGCTTCTTTCATCATAAATTGCCAATTTCATCTCTCCCCACATGATTTGCCACTGTTGTCCGGCAATGGGAAAAAAAGGCGACATCTTCGCCGACCAGGGTTTGGGAAAGGAACACCTCCCGGCCGTGCCAGCGAAACTCGCCTTGGGCACGAACATGCCGCGTGTAGCGGGCCACCCACTTATATCCGGTCTTGCGACTAATACCAAACTCCCGACACAACTCCGCCATTGACCATTCGTCACGGCCGTACAAACCAATAAATTCCATCCGCTCATTCATGGGACAGGTCTCTTTCCACGGCACGATCAAACCTCCTTTGCTCGTGCCGTAAGCTACCTGTTACCCATGTGCCCGGTCTATTCTGTTACCTATCTGCCTGGTTTATACCTGAAAAGAACCCACCCGCTGGGTGGGCTTGAGTTCCACGTCTTGAACGGGGAACTTGAAGGCGAGTTTCAATCGGATATATGTACCCACAATAGCCGCTGAGGCTCGGATACGTAAACTCACCCACCGCTTCGCTTGGGTGGGCTACCGGCTTTGAATTATAAACGGCCTGCCGTGAGCAAACGAGGAAAAAAATAGGAAAAATCGTTGTCGAGTCATCAATAGGGCGCAATTTTCAAACAACGTAATCTTCACATGGGCAGTCAGTTGCGCCGTTTGCTTAACTGCTTGAGTCGGTCTTTGTCTTCCTCAATGAGTGCTTGTTTCTTGGCCCGGCTCCAATGCTTTAGTTGGCGCTCACGCCGGACGGCCGCAGTCTCGTCCGGATAAACTTCGTGATGGACCAAGCGGACTGGGCGACGTATCCGCGTGTATTGTGCCCCCTGTCCCTCATTATGCCTTTTGACTCGGTTCTTGATATCTTTGGTGGAACCGACATAGAGACTCTTGTCGGCGCAAAGCAGAATATAGACGTAATATCGTTCAGCCATGCCCTTCGACTCGCGGTGCTCGCTCAGTGCTCCATTCGACGCGTCATCCTGCATGATTTTTAATATAATGGCCTGCCATGAGCAAGCGAGGGAAAATCGGAGATTTTATGGATTCAAACCGGGTTGTTCATGCCCTTCGACTCGCGGTGCTCGCTCAGTGCTCCATTCGACGCGTCATCCCGCATCATTTTTAGTATAATGGCCTGCCATGAGCAAGTGAGGAAAATCGAAGATTTTATGGATTCAAACCGGGTTGTTCATGCCCTTCGACTCGCGGTGCTCGCTCAGTGCTCCATTCGACGCGTCATCCCGCATCATTTTTAGTATAATGGCCTGCCATGAGCAAGTGAGGAAAATCGAAGATTTTCCGAATGCGTCGAATGGAGGCGGGGGGAATCGAACCCCCGTCCGAAAGCCCGTCAAGAAAGTTGTCTACCCGCGTAGTCGATCTTTTTCTATTCGCCCGGCGCGTCGCCGATCGACAGGCTGCACACCAAGCTATCCCGGTTCGATTTTCGCCTCAGCCCCCGGGCGTGGCCTTCGGCTAGCCCCTCTTATCGACGCGGAACACAGGGTTGAGAGGCGAGCCCCGTGGCCGCGGTGCCGCCTTTTATTTAGGCGGCAAGCGCATACGAATAATCGTCTGCGTTTAGGTTTGTTCCCACTTGTTTAACGAGGCAAAGTGGGCACCTCGACGGGCAAACCTTCCCTCAGTGACTCCGTCGAAACCAGTCGCCCCCATGGCGCTTTCGGGCCGGTGGACAAACACCAGCCGGACCCAACTGATCTACGTTAAATATCGCCCGAAAGTCAGGCCCGATCTACACATTTTCGCCAAGCCAGTCCGGCAGATTTCCGGTTACCGGGTGTTTGCCGGGCATAATCATGACCCCTTTTCCGGGAACCACCTGCCGTATTGGCCGAAATCGTTGGCCGCGGTGTTGACAATAAGAAACGACAACGGCTTATTAAGAACTCGATAATTGGCGAGCGATGATGCGAATTTGATACATACAAGGCAAGGACGGGATAAATGAAGGACAAACGTCTAAGTGTTCTGGCCAAAAACCTGGTCCAATACTCGTGCCAGGTGAAGCCGGGCGATAAGGTGTTGGTGGAATCGAAAGGCAGCGCCACCGCACCGCTAATCGAAGAGATCATAACCGAAGTGGCCAAGGCGGGAGGCCTCCCGTTCTGGTACCACAACAATGAACACGTCGAGCGGGTTTGGGTGCTCAACGCCAGCGAACAGCAAATGAAGGATTTCGGCAAGATGCACCTGCGCATAATGAAGGACATGAACTGCTATATCTCGGTGCGCGGCGCCGACAATTCATACACCATGGCCGACGTGCCGCGAAAGCGGATAGGCTGGTATCGCCAGCACTATTACAAGCCGGTGCACCTCGAACAGCGCGTGAAGAAAACGCGCTGGGTGGTGTTGCGCTATCCCAACGAGGCCATGTCGCAATTGGCCGAGACCTCACGCGCATCGTTTGAAGATTTCTATTTTTCGGTATGTAATATCGACTACGCGAAGATGTCGCAGGCCATGGATCCGTTGGTCAAGCTCATGGAAAAGACCGACCGGGTGCGCATTGCGGCTCCGGGGACCGACCTGACATTTTCGATTAAGGGTATCCCGCCGGTCAGGTGCGACGGTCACCGGAATATCCCCGACGGTGAGGTCTATACCGCGCCGCGCAAAAAATCAGTCAACGGGGTGATCACCTATAATACGCCCTCCTTGCATGAATCGGTCTTGTACGAGGATATCCGCCTTGAATTCAAAGAGGGGAAGATCATCAAGGCCGAGTGCGCCGGGGGTAACACTGAGCGACTGAACAAGGTCTTGGACACCGATCAGGGGGCGCGCTATATCGGTGAGTTCGCCCTGGGGATACATCCCAATATCCGCCACCCGATGCGTGACCCTCTTTTTGACGAGAAGATTTTCGGCTCGATACACTTAACGCCCGGACAGTGCTATGACGAGGCGCCCAACGGGAACAAGTCGGCCATCCACTGGGATCTGGTCTTAATCCAAACCAAGGAGTATGGCGGGGGCGAGATCTATTTCGATGATGTCCTCATCCGTAAGGACGGGATTTTTGTCCATCCGGACTTAAGAGACAAACTCTCGGCCAAGGCCCTGCGCGGTGGCCGCTGACGGGTGCGGGCTCCCTTTGGAGAGCCCACCGGTCGGGCAGGGGAAATCGGGGCAAGCGCTGTTTTTGGCCTGGGCGGTTCAGGAAGAAGACCAATGTGCAAAAGGCCGCGACTCCTGGCTGGAGGTAGCCCCGAAATCTCAGGTCGGCCGGGGCTTACCCGGGAATATTTCGGTTAACCATGGTTATATCTTTATGTTGATCCACATTTGGCTGCCCCCGTCCCCGTGCGGATAGATTCTGTGGGGAAGCAGCATGGGGGTGCCGGCAGGAGTGGGATACCGGAAAGGGGTTTGGTGTCAAAAGGTTGCCTCCCGGGGGCGTGCCCCCCACCGGGGCCCAAAAACGGGTTGACATTCCAGGACCGGTTTTTGTAACGTGGTGCAGATTTTTGCAGAGGCGTGGTGGTGGGGAGGTGACCGGAGCAGGATAGGGAAAAGAATGGATGGTCCCATCCGTTTCTGTGCAGGCGAAATCAAGAAACATTCACATAACGGAGTCAGGGTATGAAACACGTATATTGGAGGCTGTTTGTCGGCTTTGCGGCCTTGATGTTTGTGGTTTCCACTGCTTCGGCCGCCGGCCTGTCGACATCTGGTGTGGGGGCGAGGGCCCGCAGCATGGGAGGAGCATTTCGTGCGATAGCCGACGACTGGAGCGCGGCCTACTGGAACCCCGCCGGACTGGCCAATCTGAAGAGCAGCGAACTGGATTTCACCCTGCTGGTGGTGAACCCCCGTCCCTCGTATTCCCCGATGTTGACGCCTGATTTCAGGGGAACGGGCTTCAGCCTCAAAGGTGGCGGCGAGCGGTATCCCGAGGACCGCCTCCTGCCATTTCCCACTTTTTCCGGATTCATTCAGCTCCCGTCGGTTGAGGGACTTACTTTCGGGGCTGCCATCTACTGGACACAGGACGCGAATCATAGCTGGGATTTATTCCGCGTCCCCGACGGGTATAACAATACCCGGGCGCTTTCGGAGGTAAACTATCGCCTGGATCTTGACGTGTGGGATTTTCATCCCACCGTGGCCATGGAGTTAATCGAAGACAAACTCTCCGCCGGGGTGGGACTGGCCATTCAGCGCGGCGACTTGGTATTTCGCCGGCTGCACCAGTTTGTCATTCCCTGGAAGGACCCGTTCGGGGTTTACCCATATGATCGGTTCTATGGGGAAATGCAGTTTGACGGCAACGGCGTGGGCTTCGGTGCTAATGCGGGGCTCATGTTAAAGGTCAGCGACGAGCTCACGCTGGGGATTACCGGACAAACACCAGTGACAGTCAAACTCGATGGAGGTTCCGAGCTTCTGATTATTTTCCCCAACAACCGCGGGCTGCAGAATTCTGATACCACCTATGCCGCTTACTATTACGGCGGTTTTGACTATGACCGCAAGCCGTTTGAAATGGATCTGAAGCTGCCCGGATCGTTGGGTTTCGGTATTGCCTATATGCCAACTGAACAGTGGGTCCTTGCCGCCGATATTGCGGTGAATTTCTGGTCACAGATGGACGAGTGGAAATTCGAGTTTGGCGAAGGGGGCATGGAGCTCAACGTCAAGGACGTCGGCACGATGACCGAGTTTATCATGCCGATGGCCTGGGAGGACCAATTCCAGGTCTCGGTGGGTGCGCAATACCAGGCGCAGGAGAATCTCATCTTGCGCGGCGGGTATTTCTATGACCAGTCGGCCGTCCCCGACAAGACCTTCCGGCCGTATTTGTCGGATTACGGGTCGCGGCACGGGCTCAGCGCCGGCGCTTCGTTGCTTTTAGAGAAGTTCGAATTTGCTGGCCAGGTCAACGGCACTTTCTCTGGTATGCGGACGATCGACAAACTTTCCGACCTCAACGAAGACGGGCAGTTTGACAACTTCCCGGGTGAATATAAGGCAAACCAGTTTGAAGTATTACTGTCGACGATATATCGGTTTTGACCGGTGGGAGGATAAAAGGTGAAAAAACGCGTATTGAGATTTGTCTCAGTCATGGCGGCTGTGGTCCTGTTCACAACGGGTATGTTCCTGTCCGGCTGCGGCGAACGGGAGAATCCGGTTAGCACCGAGTTTGCCGGGTTTAACATGCCGTCTACCCAGTCGCTGGGGTTCACCAACAGCCTGGAGGGCTATCCCTTAGATCCGGGGGGGGAGGAAGTTCCCCGGACCGTCAATGTTTATTTGCCGCCCGGATATGCCATGCGGGGGGAAGACAGGCCGTACCCGGTTTTGTATTTACTGCATGATTTCGGATTCGATAACTGGCAGTTCGAGATTTATAACTTATCCACGCTGGTCAATGATTTGCTGGCCAAGGGTGAAATCAAGCCGATGCTCATCGTCACGATCGACGCCTCCAACCTCTTTGGCCTGGGGATGTACGCTAATTCCAGTGTCTGCGGTAATTACGAGGACCTGATCTTCCTGGAGCTCGTTGGCCGTGTTGATGACCTCGCAAGAGGGTGGAACGTCCACTGGAAGGCAGGTCTAAATGGCCGAGAGGCCCGGGCCATTGGCGGGCTAGGTTTTGGCGGGCAAGCGGCAATTAAGCTTGCCATCAAGCATCCCGATTGGTTCTCCTCTGTTTCGGCGCTAAACGCGCCGTTGGCTTTTGCGGGGGACGGGGAGACCACCGACGGCTTCCTGGGAATGTTTAAGTACTTCTTCATCGAAAACGGGGTTGCTCCCGGAGACTATGATGCCTATGCGGCGGTACGCCCGAATAAAGCGATCGTCGCGCCGATAACCGACATGCTGTTTGCCATGTCTGCGGCGTTCTCGCCGACTCAGGATTTGGCGTATTTGCGGCCGTGGACCGTGCGTTTCAAGGTTCCGGGATATACCGACACCGTGTATTTCGACCTGCCCTTCGATCACCACTTATATGTGGAAGGGCCGGTTTGGGACCGTTGGCTGGAGCACGACCCATGGACGCTCTTGGCCAACAATCCCGATTCCTTGAATAATGTCGCGGTTTATATCGATGCGGCCCAGGAAGACCAGTATGGCTTCCACCTGCAGACGGCGATCTTTGTTCAGGAAATGCGCGATCTCGGACTGGTTGATACTCTTAAGTATCAATACCACACGTATTCCGGGACTATGGGCCTGACTGCCGACCACCAACGGATGATCGGCACACGCCTGGCCGACCTCTTGAAGTTCCATTCTGCGCATTTGGCGCAGCCAGCCGGCTACGGCGATTAAACCCGGGAGTAAAGGCGAATCGAACGGGGACTTTTTCAGGAGTCCCCGTTTTCTTTGCAGTGGGAGAAAAGGCTCCATCTGGGGCGGTACTACTATGCCGGCTGCGGGGGTACGAGATCGGGATTCTACGGTAACGGCCGGATTCTCCGGGTCCGGACACACGATATTTGCAGCCTCAGTACGAAGCGGGAAAAAACATTGTCCTAGACCACAAACAGACATTTGATTCCGCCCCGGTATATTATACAGGTTTGGTTTCTTTGGGCAATTCGTCTAGCGGGAGACGCAAGGTGGTGGCCACCAGCGGCCAGGTTGCAGAGTTCCTTCGCCTTCATGCCGGCGAATGTCCACATCGGTGATGCCAACCGGTTAGAGCTTTTGTTGACGTGGGATATCCGTTATAATACGGGCTCGGATTGAGCCTGGTGGTGTGATGCGAAAGACGCTGAAGCAGATTGAAGAGCTGGCCCTGGCGGGGTACGCCTCGCATAGTGCCCGTACGCTGGGGCGCCGTTATCCGGAGAAGCCGCATCCGTACCGGGGTGAATTTCAGCGGGATCGGGAACGCATTATCCACTCGGCGGCGTTCCGGCGGTTGGAGTACAAAACCCAGGTGTTTGTCAACCACGAGGGGGACAACTATCGCACGCGGTTGACGCACACCATCGAGGTGGCGCAGATCTCCCGCTCGCTGGCGCGGGCCTTGCGGGTCAATGAAGATTTGGCTGAGGCGGTCGCCCTGGCGCATGACGTGGGGCACACTCCCTTTGGCCACGCCGGAGAAGCCGCGCTGAACAAGATTCTGCAGGAAGAGCATGGGATCAAGGACGGGTTCTCGCACAATCGGCAGAGCCTGCGGGTGGTGGATATCCTCGAGCAGCGTTACCCCGAGTTTCGGGGGCTGAATCTTACCTATGAGGTGCGCGAGGGCATCGTCAAACACCAAACGATATACGACGTCCCCGCCCCGCAGGATTTTCACCCGGAGTGGCGCTGCTCGCTGGAGGGACAGGTCGTCAACGTGGCCGATGAGATCGCCTATAACTCACACGATATCGACGACGGCCTGCGCTCGCGCATTCTCGACTGGAATGGTCTGTATGCGCTTTTGCTGTGGCGGGAGATTTATGAGGAGTCGGTCAAACAATACCCGCGGCTGGATGACCGTCAACGCCGCCACCACCTGGTCCGGCGACTGATTGACCGTCAAATCACCGACGTGGTTAACACGACAACCCGGCGGCTGGAGGAGTCTGATATCACGACCACCGAAGAAGTGCGCCGTTGTCCGGAAAACCTGGTGGGCTTTTCGCCCGATTTTGCCGAGAAGTCAGCTCAACTCAAGACGTTCCTTCTGGAGAATATGTATCGCCATTACCGGCTGGTCCGTATGGAAGAAAAAGCCGAAATGATCATCACCCGGCTTTTCGCGGCGTACATGAAAAACGCCGACCAGATCGCCCCGGACTTTCGCCGCCGGCTTGCTGGAGAAGACAAGGTGATCATGGTAGCCGATTACATCGCCGGAATGACCGACCGCTTTGCCATGATGGAATACAAGAAACTCTTCGATCCCTTCGAGCGCGTATAGGCTTGCGGCCTTTGTATCCGGTCTGTCTATCTTTGCAAATCAATTCAGCTGCCGGTACGCGGGAATTGTCCCCTACCGCTCTGGGATGAGGGATTCCCCCGGGTTATGGCATCGTCCTTCCCCTTGCCGGAAAAGGAGTTACCTCAGCGCAAGGCAGCCTCTGCGTTGGAAAACCGTCGGGCTGCCCGGAGGCCGCTGCCGGCGGCATCCGGTTTGCTTTTCTCAAGGCCAGAGAGTACAAGCCATGAAATGCTTTTTCTACAGCCGTTGCCTGGAAAACCCCCAACAGCGCGGGCCGGGAGTGGTGTCTTTTGTCATCCCGGAGTTGAGTATCACGTTTCGCGCAAAATACATGGGCACCGAAATCGAGTGCTGTTACGCCGCTTTGCTGGCCCTTCTGGAGTTTGCCGATATTAACCCCCAGCTCTTTAGGGAAAAAGTGCTCCAGATCTACGGCGACAGTTTAGCGCTGGTCAGCCAGGTTAACCTGAAGCTGAACTGTGGCAAGGAACTCGAAGCACTGCGCAATACGGCCCTGGCATATAAGAAGAAGATCTCCTACTCCCTGGGCTGGATTTCACCCAGCGAAAACCCGGCGATCGATCCCTCGCTGCTGGAGTAGTTGCCTGTCTATTCGATCCCTCGGTCTGCCGGCCCCCGCAAGCCTCCACTCCGCTTTTTGCTTTATGCCCCTTTTCGTTGCGGGGTTGTGTTCCCCCGGTATGGGGAATCCGGGTCCCGATGATTGATCTTGCGGCGGGATAAGCCTATTTTACTTCTTAGCTGAGTAAGGAAGCCTGTGGGATTGACTGGGGATATAGCGGCGGGCCGGTGCGGTTCTTTTTACCTGGTGATTAGCCCGGAGGAATACCTTCGCGTTGATGCCGCGCGGCGCTGGCTAAGGGCACTTGAAAGTACTGGCCCTCACGCCGTGCACCGCTTCCGCGCCCCGCATTGGGATATTGCCGAGTTGGAGAATGTCCTACTGACCGTCCCCATGTTCGGTGACGCCGTCGCCGTTGTGATTCGTGACATCGACAGGACTCTGGCTGTCCACCAGCAACGGCTGGCCTCGCTTCTGTCCGCGCGAGGATCACACGCTTCTGTCCTGGGCACAGCCGCATCGATTGACAAGCGAAAGAAGTTCTACAAGGCGCTGGCCAAGCTGGGGCCGGTGGAGGAGTTCGGTCGAATTTACGAGGAAAAGCGTCCGGGCTGGGTGCATCGCATTGCCGGGGACCTTGGCTGGTCGATTTCCGGTGAGGCCGCCGCCGCCGTTGCCGAACTGGTCGGGGAAGATCTCATGGCGTATGAAGCCGAACTGAAGAAAATCATTCTCTACATTGGCCAGAAACGGAGGGTGGAGAAGGTCGACATCGACCAGGTACTCTTTGCCGACAGCCGCTTTGGCGATTTTGCGATTGCTGATGCGGTAGGCAGGAAAGACCTAATCCGCGCCCTGCGGGTGATCAGGCAGCTTTACTCCGGGTCGGGTTCAAAAAGCAGTTGGATGCCGCTTCTGGCCGGCACCATCTTCCGTTTGTTGAGAATGAAGTCAATGGCCGATACAAAAAGTGATCGGGAGATTGCCGGCGAACTGGGGCTAACTCCTTATGTGGTAAGGCTTTTGCGCCCACAAGCGGCACGCTTCTCCCGTGAGGAATTGTTGGGCGGGATCGAACTGTTATACCGGGTCGAAAAAGACATCAAAATGTCGGTCATGCCCGGTTCACTGGCCGCGGAAATATTTCTGATCAGGTTGATGTATAATAAGTTGGATTGCCGGGCGGCAGCGTGGGCCACCCCAAAAAAAGGGGAATAGACACCAAGCCGGCGTGTATTATGATGAGTGAGCACGGTTTTCAACCGGCGTCCCGATCTCGCCACCCCGAAGAAGGGCAATGGGTTCGGGCGGCGCAGGAGGGCGACCGGGCCGCGTTCGACCGACTGGTGAAATTGCACCAGCGGGCGGCCTATCGGTGGGCGTATCGTATGGTCCACACCCATGACGCCGCCGATGATATTGCGCAGGAGGCGTTTATTCGCCTGTACCGGGCCCTGGAGCGCATTGACTCAGAACGGCCGCTGAGCCCCTGGCTCTGCCGCGTGGTGATGAACCTGGCGACGAATTATTTAAGGAGGCAGAAGACCCTCGTTTCCCTCGATGACAACCCGGGACTTGAAGCGGTCATCACTCAGGACGTAGACCGGCAATATCCGACATCGAAGCACCGCCGGCGAGAGTTTGTGGCGAAACTGGAGAAGGCAATCGAGAAACTGCCGCCGAAGTTTAAGTCGGTGTTGGTCCTGCGCGTTCAGGATAATCGTTCTTATGAGGAAATCGCCGAGGCATTGGAGTTGACGATGGGGACGGTGATGTCCCGCCTGTCCCGGGCACGAAGCCGTTTGAGAAAGGAGTTGGCCGAGGAATTAAAAAAAATGCGGGAGTAAGCCCTACGGTTGGTGCCTAAACGGATACTTATACCAGGGGCGATTTGACCGTTGATTAAGTTGTATTAAGAGGATGAAGGGTTCACCGAGCACATGTCCGCCTGTAACGAGATTAAAAAGCTGCTCCCGGTTTCTCCGGCTGCTGTTTCGCCCGAGGAATACCGGCGGATAATACAGCATCTTGAGGCCTGCCCGAATTGTCGGGCACTGCAGGAAGACCTGCAGGCTCTTGACCAAGCATCCGCCGAAATCGAACTGCCCGAACCGGGCAACGAGTACTGGGAAAACTTCGGTCTCCGCGTGCGGCAGAAAGTGGCTGCCGAAGGCGCGAAAGAGCGGCGGAGGCTGATTCGTTGGCTGACCTACCGTCCGGCATTTAGCTGGCCGGCCGGGGCGCTGGCTTTGGTCCTGGCCTTTTTTATCACGCGCGCGATGCTGCCGGACGGCCAGGTACCGGAGTCCGGGGTTATTCTGCAAGAGGATGCAACGCTGGTCGAGGAGTTAGAGACTGTAGGTCCGGCGTCACCGGAAGAAATAGCGGGCGAAAAGGTCTTGACAGTCGAGCCTCGGTCCCGACCGCGGGCACCGAGTTCCGCCGAGGAATTGCCCTCCGGTCAGCCGGAAGCGGATGAGGAAGCCACAGCTTTGGCCGAGGCATCGGATCAGCCTGCCAAAAAGCCTCCCGAGCTGGAGGCTGAGGAGATTCCGCACAAGTCGACGGCCGGGCGCATTGCCGGCAAGGTTCCTGAATTCAAGCCGGACGCCGTTCCCCTTGAAGAAATGCAGTCTATCCTTGCCGCTCGGGGAGAGGAAGCGCCTTACGAAGCCCCCCCCGCGCGTAAGACGATTATTCTTAAGGGCGACACGGTGGAGACCCAGGTCAGCGACAGGGGACTGCCTCGCGGGCGTGATCTTGAGCTGGCCGAGAGGCCCCGTGTACCCTTCCCTGTGGATGACACGGCGGGCTCACCGGAAACGGAGAGACTCTTGAGTTCGCCGATAGCGCAGGACTACAGCGGGATTCGCGCGTTGAACAAAGACGAGTTTACCGCGGCGGACCGGGAATTCTTCAAAGAACGCATCAGGACGCTCTCTGAGAAACTGAGTGCGAAAAAGTTGGGCGGTGACCGGCGCAAGGTTTGCCGTGAACTGGTGGATATGTATTATCAGTTGGCGGTCAATTGGAAGGTCACCTCCGACATCGAGCGGGCCATAGGTTTTATCGAAACGGCCCGGGCAATGCTCCCCGAGGAAGATTATCCCGACCTGGATGCCAAAGCTGCGGCATTGAAGTCGCTGCTTGGTCAATAAGGCTCTGCACAATATCCGGCTGGCGTGGCTCTGAACCTGCTCAGGGTTTTCTGAGATTCCCCCTCGAAACGATGCGTGGCCCGCATCTTGCAACGGGATCGGTCAAGATGTATATTCTTGGCCACGACCAAGCAAGATGGGCAGGCTTGAAACCCGCCTCTGCGTGAGATGAGCATGAGAATGGGCAGGCATGAAAGGTGAGCGGTGCCTATCCTACTACCATGCTTAAATACAAATGTCCGGAGAAACTTTCATGGCTTCGTTGAGAGAGACAATAATCAAGTCAGCTAAACGTGTCTACATAAAGTTCTATACTAATGCGAGAGTCGTGCGGGCTATCACGAATCAGTTTCACAGACTCTACTACTACACGCCCTCTCCGATACGGACCTGGCACAAGACGTACTGGCTGGGTGCACCTATGCTCAAGTGCCCTTTCGATCTCTGGGTTTACCAGGAGATTATTTACGAACTGAAACCGGATGTGATTATCGAGTCCGGGACTGGCAAAGGGGCCAGTGCTTTATTTTTCGCTTCTATTTGTGACCTTATTGGCAAAGGAAGGGTGGTGACTATAGATGTTGAAGAGAACGCGGAGAGGTCAAAGCATGAGAGAATCACGTACTTGATTGGGTCATCGACTTCTGAAGCGATATTGACAAAGGTGCGCACCTTGATTGGAGAACATGATCAGGTTTTAGTCGTGCTTGACTCGGATCATTCGATGCAGCACGTCCTTAAGGAGATTGAACTTTACAGTGAGCTTGTAACACAAGGTAGTTACTTGATCGTAGAGGACACCAATATCAACGGGCATCCAGTCTCACCGGAGTTTGGCCCTGGTCCAATGGAAGCGGTACAGGCTTTCCTGAAAGAGAATAACGAATTCGCGGTAGATAGGGAAAGGGAGAAGTTCTTTTTGAGTTTCAATCCGAACGGGTACTTAAAGAAGATTAGATGAACAAACACTGGCTATTGATCACACAGGTGGCCCACAACTTGTTGTGGGATCAGTCAATATTTACCCACCATAAATGGTGGCCTACCGGCCTGTTTGAGAATTGAAATATCTATTTTGTAAGGATGGTCCACTTTTTTGCTGGGGGCACCCGGCTTCTCTGACCGGTCAAGTTCTGCCTCCCACGGCTTCTGCCGCTGTCGTGAGAATCTTCCGAAGTAGCTCTCTGTGCTGTTCCAACTGTGTCGGTGTGATGATTAGGCGAATTATGTCCCTTTTATGACGTGCCACACTTAAGCCCAATCCCTCCAGTTCTTCGCTCATCTTTTCAATGTTCGCCTCGCCAGTCTTCAGGTGGAGATGGCAATGCGATTGAATCTTGCGGGGGTGAAACCAAGCGAAGTTTTGCCTCGAGCCACCGATGGCAATGTGGTACTTGTTGTAAGTCACCCTTGGAGCCTTACCGCCTTCAGACAGTAGCACGACGCACTCATCTACGATTTTCAAAGACTGTGGGTTGGTCCGGCGCTTCCACCATGCGCGATCGGCGGGCTGATCGTCCACCTCTTCACCTTCCGGTGGTTCGTATATGTCGAGAACCTTAGTAAAGGTCATGATGATCTTGCCTTCAATCTCGAATGCGGCCAGTTGGATGGCAATGATTGGTATGGAGCGGTTCATTAAGCCGATCACATTGAAAAATCGGTTGGTGATATCCTCCGCCACAATGACGGCCCGGTGATCCCGGTTCGGCCAGCGACGCCTCTCGACGTCCCAGTACTCTATCGTCCGGATGATGTGGCTTTCATCAAGCTGCCCCAACATGACCTCGACCTCATACATCGTATTGATCTCTGGATCATAGAGGAGGAAGTCGACCCGACCACCGGGGGCCTGCTTCCTTTCTCGTTGAATCAGATTTACATCTCCGAGCCCAAGGATTGAAGGGTCATCGGAAATCTTTTCTTGGAGCCACCGTTCGTCGTAGCCAGCTGCGGGCAGAGAAACCGGCTTCGCTTTATGATATTCAAGCGCCATGATACTTCTCCTCTCCATTAGCATGTGCTCAGGTCCTGATCAACTAACAATTGCGTCAGAAATATAATCGGAATCCGGAGCAGGGCAAAGGGTAAAGTGGTAAAAGGCTGAGCCAAGAATGCAGGAATTCCTGAAGGCGATGCCTTTCTTAGATCTCGCTCTGCAAAGGAGATCGTCGATTCTCGGCCGTCTGTGGGCTTTCTACCCCTTGCCAGGGCGGCGAATTGAACACGGGTGGCCCACAGCCTGCTTTATTTTCCTTGGTTGATGATTTGCTCCAAGAGGGCGCGGGCGCGTGGGTGCTCGGGGCGCAGGCTGAGGATTTCTTCCAGTTGTTTTTTGGCCGGTTCTGCGCGGCCGGTACGCAGGTACGCCACGGCCAAATTGAACTTGGCTTCCAGCCGTTGTGGATAATGCTCCAGGAAGTTCCGCAGCGGTTCGACGGCCAGGGCGGGACGATTTGTCTCCAGATACAGCGCTCCCAGGTTTAGCCAGCAGAATGGGTAATGCGGGGCGTCGCGCGTGCCGCGCAGCAAGACCTCCTCCGCCCTGTCGCGCATATCGTTTTCAATATACAAAAGCCCGAGGTTGTTTAGCGCGGGGCCATACGTGGAGTCGATCGAGATCGCCCTGATATACGCTTTTTCGGCTTGGGTAAACTTCTTTGATGCCCGGTAGGTATCGCCCGTGTTCAGCGCGGATTCGATCAGCCGCGGGTTGTTCTCCAACGCCAGGCGGAATACGCCAAGGGCGCTGGTTGTGTCTCCCGCCGCCCGGTAAGCCAGGCCCAGGTTGTTAAACGTTTCGGCGTCCCCCGGCCGCGCGCCCAACGCCCAGGTGAAATGCTGAATGGCGCTTGCGTAATCGCCCTGCCGGTAGAAATCATAGGCGAGGTTGCGCCGTGAGGGGAAATAGTTTGGCCAGATCGCCAGTGATTTCTGGTATGATTCCATTGCCCGGGAATAATCGCCCTTGCGGTCATAAATCAGGCCCTGCTGGTAGTGATACTGGATCGGGTTGGACAACCCGACGTCGAACAAAGAGAGATTAGTCGCCACAAGCAGCAACCCGACAATAAATACGGCGGCCAGTTTCCTAAAGAATGGCTCACCTCCCGCCAGCCGGTTTTTCAAATGGGCAATACCCGCCACGGCAAAAACAATAACGATGGGCGTCACCGGCAGACGGTGGCGCGCGGTCACCAGAAACCCCACTACCGAAAGCATGTACACCAAGATAAAGACCAAAAGCAACTCAATGTGCCGGCCTTCACGGCGCGCCGCCCACATACCCCACAGGCCAAACGCGGAGACCAACCCAAAGGGAAACCAGATCAGCCGATGCCAGAGTCCCACGCCGAGCAGGGTTGAATAATCAGTATGGCGGTAAATATCGGTATTGTCCCCGTTTTCAAATCCGTTCCAGAAATAAAAGAGTTTCCTGCCCAGGAGTTTGATTTCGGCCCCGGGGTGGGCCAGCACGGAGTCGATCGTTTTCTTGACCCAGAAGCTTGATATTTCGGATGGTTTTAATACCCGTCCCGCCTGCACACAGGCAAGGGAATCGGTTGCACGCACAAATTCGGACCAATCGATTGTTTCATCCAACCGGATATCCGGCATCATCATGGTCAGCCCGTCGGATGAGGGGTTGTTTCCCAGATACAGGTTTACCCCTCCCTGGTAGGCGATGGGCACAAAATCATCGCCGACTATGGCATTGCGGCCGGTGACCACGGCAATTGGCAGAGACAACCCGGCCAGTAAAGCACAGATCGGGACCCAAAGGCTCTTCTTTTTTCCTGCGCCGAGAGGAAAACGCCAGAAAGCCCAGAGGATAAAGGCGGCGGCGAAAATCAGAATGTTCGGCCGGGCGATTGCCGATACGCCGAGAATCAAACCCGTGAAAAGGGCCGATCGGGTGTTTAACTGCCCGCTTTTGACTGACCCCGCCAGCCGATACAGGGCCCAAAGATTAAGCGGGATAATCAAGACGGGGATCAAGAATTCACTTTCGTAGTAAATCGTTGTCGCCCACAGCGCCCAGATAATCGACGCGGCGGCGCCGGTGCGCCGGTCGAAAACCCGCCGCCCGAGCAAAAAGACCAACACCGCGGTTGCCGATCCGATGATCGCCTGGATGATGCGGATCGTCCAGAGGTTATCTCCGAGGGCAGTGATGATGACCGCCAGTACGTACGGATACAGCGGCGCGCGGTAAAAAACCGCGCGGCCCAGCCAGTCCCCGGCGGCAATCTGCCTGGCCCACAATAGGTGCCAGCGCGAGTCGACCGAGGGTTCGTCAAACCCGGGGTAATTCTCGGAAAGCTGCCACAGAACAACCAGCCGGGCGACCAAGGCAACAACAAAAACGATCAAGGGGAAGTATTGCCAGATCTTGCTCTGGGTGGACGGGAGAATGGTATGCTCAGTTTTTTTGTTCCTGCCCATTAAAGGCGAATAAACGGTGGTGGCCGTGGTCGGGCAAGGGTTTGTCTTGTGCGTGTCAGGCTAAAGAGGCTTATTAGGTCCTGAGTAGTTCACTATGATGGAGATGTTTGAGCGGCAAAGCAGTTCCGGCCCCGACCAGCGAGTTAAGCTTGTCGTTTTTATTTCCTATGTGGCCTGGCTGCTCTTGCTCAAAGGGTTCGCCATATTGGCGGCGACCATTGGCGCGATGGTCATTGTGCTGGCCGTTGTCTCCCCGGCGCCGGGCGCGGTTTTTCGCCGGTGGGCCAAGGTCTTCCCCGCCGCCCTGATTGTTGTGGTCTTGTTCTGGATCTTTGCCCCGGCGGAAAAGGAGACCTGGTTTGCCATTTTCGGAAAGTCATTTGGCCCGCAAGCGGTTGCGCAAGGGGCGTTTTTTGCCGCGCGTTTTCTGGGATTTCTTCTGGGCGGCTTTTATCTGTATGAGGCTTCCTCCCCGGAAAAGATGGCGCGTGCCCTGCTCTGGTTTTCTGCCCCGCTGCGGGCACTCAAGATCCCGGTCCACTTATTGTACTACATCATCTGGTTTGCGCTGCGATCGATACCGGTTCTGGCCGGGGAAGCGCAAACCGTCAGCCTGGCGCAAAGGGCCCGCGGAGCGCGACTTGCCGGCTCACCAAGACAGCGGTTGACCGGTGTCCTTTCCCTGATCGTGCCGGTCTTTGCCGCCGCAGTGCGCCGGTCGGACCGTTTTGCACTGGCTTTAGAAGCGCGTGGCTTTGATCCCAACAAGCATTATCGCTTTCACCCGCTGGGACGTCTGAGCCGGAGCGACGGATACTGGCTGGTTGGGTTGGCGATTTCGTGGTTTCTATTTATTGCCTGGCGCTGGAGGATGTTGTAGGTGCCGCGATACAAGTTGACCCTGGAATACCACAGTGCGCGGTTCGCCGGGTGGCAAGTGCAGCTGGAGGTGCGCACGGTTCAAGGGGAACTGCAAAAGTGTCTGGGCCGGCTTCTAAATCGGGAGGTCAAAGTTACCGGGGCCGGCCGGACGGATGCCGGGGTGCATGCGTTAGGGCAGGTGGCGCATTTCGATGCGGAGCCTATTGATGCGCCGGCCCGTTTTCTCTTTCGGCTGAACTCAGCGCTTCCGCAAGACGTCTGCGTCCGGTCCATCGTGGAGGTTGCCGCCGACTTCCACGCGCGTTACTCTGCGCGCCGGAAGACTTATCGTTACCGCGTCGCTCACGCCCCCTCGGCGTTTGCCGCCGGGCTGGCCTGGCGCGTGCATGGAGATGTTGATTGGACGCCGGTTAAGGAGGCAACGCGGCTCCTGGAGGGCAGCCATGATTTTTCTGGTTTTTGTATCGCCGATTCCAAAAAGGAAGACTGTACGTGCCACGTCTTTTCCGCCCAATGGACGTGCGATGAGCAAAGCGCGGAATTTGAGATCACCGCAGACCGTTTTCTTCACCGCATGGTGCGGCTCATCGTGGGCACGCTCGTGGATATCGGACGCGGGAGGTGGGCTCCCGACCACATCCAGAAGATTTTGGCGTCAGGGGAGGTGCGCATGGCCGGGCCGGCCGCTCCCCCCGAAGGGTTATACCTGGTTTCCGTAGAATACCCTTGAATCCTGATCCCCCAGCGCGTTTATTCACATGATGACTGAAAGCTTAAACTGATCAAGGAGTCGCCGTGAAAATCTTTCTGGATACCGCCAATCTTGAGCAGATAAGAACGGCCAACGACTGGGGGGTGCTGGATGGCTTGACGACCAATCCAACCCTGATTGCTAAAGAAAACATGAAGTTCGACGACCTGGTCCCGCAGATTCTGAAGATTTGCCGCGGACCCGTATCGCTCGAGGTCATTGCCATCGACTCCGATGGGATGGTCGCCGAAGCCGAAAAGCTGGCCGAATTGGGCCCGAACGTGGTCGTCAAGATTCCCATGATTCCCGAGGGGCTCAAGGCCATTCGCCGCCTGGCGAAAAAGGAAATCTCCACCAACTGCACGCTGGTTTTCAACCCCACGCAGGCGCTTCTGGCGGCGAAGGCGGGGGCCACGTATGTCAGTCCGTTTTTGGGCCGGCTGGATGACATCGGGCACTATGGGATGGACCTGGTGCATCAAATTGTGGCCATCTTTGACAACTATGCGCTCGGGACGGAAGTTCTGGCCGCTTCGTTGCGGCATCCGCTGCACGTGGTGGACGCGGCACTGGCCAGAGCGGATATCGCCACGATGCCGTTTGCCGTCTTGCAGAAGATCGTCAAGCACCCGCTTACCGACCGCGGGCTGGAGCAGTTCCTCAGAGACTGGGAAAAGGTTCCCAAGTAAAAGGCGATGATTGAACGTTACACTCGTCCGCGGATGGGCGGACTGTGGAGGGACGCCAGTAAGTACTCGATCTGGCTGGAAGTGGAGATTTGCGCCTGCGAAGGGTGGGCGCGGATTGGGCGTATTCCGCAGGCCGCCGCGGCCCGCATCCGCAAGAACGCGCGCTTCGATCTAAAGCGCATTGCCCGTCTCGAGGAGAAAACTCGGCATGATGTCGCCGCGTTTGTGACCGAAGTCGGCAGGTCGCTCGGTAAGGATGCGGGGTACTTTCATTTTGGGTTGACCTCGTCTGATGTTTTGGATCCCGCGCTGGCGGTGCAGCTTTCGCGGGCCGGCGCGATTCTGCTTGATGATTTCAAACCCCTGCTTTCGCTCTTGCGCCGATTGGCCAGGAAGTATCGCCAAACGCCGATCGCCGGGCGGACCCACGGCGTCTTTGCCGAGCCCACCGCGCTGGGTTTGAAGTTCGCCCTCTGGTACAGTGAGATGCAGCGGGCCAAACGCCGGCTGGCCACGGCGCTCGAGACTGTCGCGGTGGGGAAGCTCTCCGGAGCGGTGGGCAACTATGCCCATGTCGACCCCCGGGTGGAGAGGTACGTCTGCCGGAAGCTGGGACTCAAACCCGCCTTGGTCTCCACTCAAGTCGTTCAACGCGATCGACATGCCGAACTGGTGGCGGCGATGGCCCTGTGTGGCTCGTCGATTGAAAAGATGGCTGTGGAAATCCGCCACCTGCACCGCACTGAGGTGGGAGAGATCAGTGAGGGATTTAGCCCCGGCCAGCGAGGATCATCGGCCATGCCGCACAAGAAAAACCCTATCAGGTGCGAGCAAATGTCGGGTTTGGCGCGGCTTCTCCGGTCATACAGTGCCGTGGCGATGGAGAATATCCCCCTGTGGCACGAACGCGACATTTCACATTCGTCGGCCGAGCGCGTGATTCTCCCGGATGGGACGATCCTTTTGGACTACATGCTGGCCACCTTTACCGAGATTCTGGCCAATCTCAGGATCGATCCCTGGCGAATGAAAGAAAACCTAAAGCGGTTTGGCGGGGCATTGTACTCTCAGCGCTTGCTCTTGGTGCTGGCGGAAAAGATTGGCTCGCGCGAAAAGGCGTACAACGCGGTTCAGCCTCTCGCCTTGCGGGCGGCGGAAAACGGGGAAGACCTGGCGAATCTCGCCGGCGCAGATCCGCAAATCGGGGGGCATCTTTCCGCCGGGGAGATCACCGCCTGTTTCGATGACTCGATTTACTTCAAGCACGTCGACAAGATCATCGAACGCGTGCTGGCCGATGACGGATATTGATCGGGTGAGGACCGGAAAGCGGAGTGTCTGGATGGAAAAAGACGGATGGCGTTTTGTCGGCCCGGCTTGCGGGTTGCTGGCGGTTTTCGCGCTCCTGGCGTGGTGGACCGGGAGCAGCTATTTTCTTGTCGGGAGTGTGTTTTTTGCCCTTCTCGCCGGCTTTTTCGCCTTTTTTTTTCGCGACCCGGAACGGCAGCCGCCGGAGGGTGACGGGTGGGTTGTCTCCCCAGCTGATGGGAGAGTGCTTGGCATTGCGACCGATCCCGACGGCCGCCGGAGGATTGCCATTTTTCTGTCCATCTTTGATGTGCATGTCAACCGGGCCCCGGTTACGGGAACCATCGTGTCGGTGCGTTATCGGCCAGGCCGGTTTCTCAAGGCTTTCGATCCGCGGGCATCCAAAGAAAACGAACAGGCGATAGTCACGGTCAACTCGGCATACGGCCTGGTTGAGTTCGCCCTTATTGCCGGTATTCTGGCGCGGCGC
>Ga0209991_10000056_pt1 | contig 45707 bp, 44 predicted proteins | sample ChitaG_FD_183167 | JGI IMG/M metagenome (GOLD analysis project Ga0209991, IMG submission 183167) | Deep subsurface microbial communities from South Pacific Ocean to uncover new lineages of life (NeLLi) - Chile_00310 metaG (SPAdes)... | ecosystem: Environmental > Aquatic > Marine > Oceanic >... | reverse complement strand
ATTAGTAACGAGGAGATCAAGTTGATAGAGTCTAGGCTTAATAACAGGCCCAGGAAGTGCCTGGGTTTCAAAACACCCCTCGAAGTCGCTAACCTATGTGTTGCACTTCAACGTTGAATGTAGGCTTTGCATTTTGACTTTTGCATTGGCGACGCAGTCGCCCCCTTGTCCATCTTTTGGGTAGCTTTTGACCACCTTTTGACCAGCTTTTGTCCAGCTTATTTTGCCTTGACCTGCGCGTCAGATGTGAGTAGTATACGTCAAAACGCCTGAATCTACGGAGGAAATTATGGCAAAAGCGTTCAAGTACAAGCCGCTTAAGTCGCCAAGGGGCAGTAAGTTACGCTGCAAGGGCTGGCACCAGGAGGCGGCACTGCGCATGCTTTGTAACAACCTCGACCCCGACGTGGCCGAGGACCCGAAAAATTTAATCGTTTACGGCGGCACCGGCAAGGCCGCCCGCAACTGGCCTGCGTTTGCGGCGATTGTTAAGTCGCTGAAGTCGATGGAGAACGACGAAACCCTACTAGTTCAGTCGGGCAAGCCGGTGGGGGTGTTCCGCACCCATCCCTATGCGCCACGGGTCTTAATCGCCAACTCGCTTCTGGTGCCCGACTGGGCCAACTGGGACGAGTTCCGCCGCCTGGAGGCGCTGGGGCTTATCATGTACGGTCAGATGACCGCGGGCTCGTGGATATACATCGGCACCCAGGGCATCATCCAGGGCACCTATGAGACTCTGGCAGAACTGGCCCGCCAGCACTTCGGCGGAAGTCTTAAGGGGAAGCTGGTTTTGACCGCGGGCATGGGCGGGATGAGCGGCGCCCAGCCCCTGGCCGTGACCATGAACGAAGGCTGCTGCCTGGACGTTGAGGTGGACCCTGCGCGCATCAAGCGCCGCATTGACCAAGGCTTCTGCGATCGAATGACCACGAAGCTTGACGAAGCCCTGAAATGGGTTGATGAGGCGAGAGAGCAAGGCCAAGCCTTGTCCGTAGGACTGGTGGGTAACGCGTCGGACATCCACCCATTACTGGTCAAGCGCGGTATCATCCCCGACGTTCTTACTGACCAGACCTCGGCCCACGACGAACTTTCGGGCTACGTGCCCGGCAGGATGACGTTCAAGGAGGCGCTGCGGCTGCGCAAGAAGGACCCGGATACGTATATTAAAAAGAGCTTCGAGTCCATGGCGCGCCAGATGGAGGCGATGCTTGCCATGCAGCGCTCGGGCGCGGTGGCGTTCGACTACGGCAACAACATCCGGGGTCAGGCCAAGAAAGCAGGCGTCGCCAACGCGTTCGACATCAAGGGGTTCGTACCCCTGTATATCCGACCGCTGTTCTGCCGTGGCAAGGGGCCGTTCCGCTGGGCAGCGCTTTCGGGAAAGAAGTCTGACATCTACGCCACCGACGAGAAGGTGCTGAAGCTGTTCCCCGAGGATGAGGCTCTGCACCGCTGGATTCGCATGGCGCAGCGCAAGGTGCCGTTCCAGGGTTTGCCCTGCCGCATCTGCTGGCTTGGTTACGGCGAGCGCGACCGCTTTGGCCTTGAGATCAACAAGATGGTGAAGTCCGGCAAGGTTGCCGCGCCTGTTGTGATGGGCCGCGACCACCTTGACACCGGTTCGGTGGCGTCGCCCAACCGGGAGACCGAGGCTATGTTGGACGGCTCGGACGCCATCGCCGACTGGCCGATACTGAACGCGCTTTTGAACACCGCGTCGGGCGCTTCGTGGGTGAGCGTTCACCACGGCGGCGGCGTGGGCATGGGGCTTTCCATCCACGCTGGCCAGGTAACCGTGGCCGACGGCACCGCAGCTATGGCTAAACGTATCGAGCGCGTCCTGACCAACGACCCGGGCTTGGGCGTCGTAAGACACGCAGATGCAGGCTACGACATCGCAAAGAAGATTGCGAAGAAGCAAGGAATTAAAATACCCATTAAGTGAAGTTCACGGAGTGAACTTCTAAACGAACCGAAGGTTAGTAGGTGTTAAGATTCCGATGAAGTGAGAAAGCTTGACAAATCAACGCACGAGTCTATAATCATTCCATGGGGAATCTAGAAACAGTCTTAGGAAGAAGAGTTAGCCACGAAATCGACGCAGAGAAGGACATGATTCTGAAAGTCCTTTACGAATCACACTACAATTTCTTTAATACAAAAAATCCTCCTACTCCAATGAGCCTGCGACTTCTTGAACAGAGTATTGGGCTTGATAAGAAGCGAACTCGAGATATTTGCAACTTGTTAATAGAAGAAAAGCTAATTGATTCCATGCCTCCTCCTTACGAAGAGTTTTATCACATAACCTCTATGGGTATTGAATTTGTCGAAAAAACAGGTTCCTAAACTTCAAAGAGTCGATCCTAATAGAACTCAAGATTGGGTCTCGCAAGCTAATCGAGACTTCGAGTTAGCGAAGATTGCCATAGAAGATTGCCATAGAGAAACGGTATTATGAATGGGCTTGTTATTTATGTGAACAAAGCGCTGAAAAAGCATTAAAAGGAGTGGGTAATTTTCTCCATCGCTCCCCAATTGAATTAAAGGGACACTCCACAAAGGACCTTTTGAGGATTCTCCCACTACCCAAAATTCCCGCAGAAATTGAAAAAGCCTGTTTAGGGCTAGATCAGCATGCTGTGGTTTCAAGATACCCTGACATGATGTTAAGCGGATACCCTGGAAAAACCTACACTAAAACTGATGCGCAAGAAGCAAAAGCGAACGCCGAGCTTGTACTTCTTTTTGTCGACAAACTTCTATCAGAACTTGACAAAGCAGTAATAGCTTTCAATACTTACTGGGCTTCCCACTAGCTCGTTTTCCAATAACAACTTGGTTACTTTTCGTCATCGCGAGCCACCTAAAAGTGGCGTGGCGACCTCATAGCACCAAGTGTTGACACATCCTGCCATGAGATTGCTTCGGGTGTCTTCGTCACCCTCGCAATGACACCCTCACCCTTACCCTCTACCCTCAGGGCACACGTCCCAAAGGGAGAGGGTACTGCGATCTTTTGTGCTACGCACAAAAGGAACATCTTTTAGGGAAACGAGTTTCAATCTGTGGTTAGTTCCCACTGCGATCTTTCTATCTCAGTGCACTGAGTGCTCAAAGATAAAAAGGGACATTTAATTCGGCCTCCCCATCTCTCCGGGCACAGACCTTATTCGCTTGACAATGGCAGCGGTTAGCGTAGAATTTTGTTACAATTTTGTTCGGAGGTCACATGCAACAATACTTCGAAGTCCGCTGGCACGGCCGCGGCGGGCAGGGAGCTAAGACCGCCGCACTTTTGTTCGGCGAAGCGGCCATGGAAACCGGCAAATACATTCAGGCGTTCCCGGAATACGGCCCTGAGCGCACGGGTGCGCCGGTAAAGGCGTTCAACCGTCTCTCAGACGGACCGATCCGCATCCACACCCAGGTAATTAATCCAGACGTTGTGGTGGTGCTTGACGCAAGCCTTTTGGAGTCGATTAACGTGACCGAAGGTCTTAAAGACAATGGTGCGCTCATAGTTAATACCCAGGAGAAAGCGGCAGCCATAAAGGAAAAACTCCGCGTAACAAACGCCAAGGTTGCCGTGGTGGATGCCACCAAGATTGCGGTCGAGATCCTAAAGAAAAACGTTCCCAACACGGTTATGCTGGGTGCAATGGTAAAGATAACCGGGGTCTTGGAGTGGGACTCCGCGCTTGCCTCTATCAAGGAAAAGCTCGAAGTAAAGTTCCGAGGCCGCACAGAGATCATCGAAGGAAACGTCGAAGCTATCAAACGCGCCTACGACGAGGTGGAGGTCGCATGAGCATGAAGTTTGATAGACCAATGAACTGGAAGGAGTTGCCTGCGGGCTGTCTGATCGATGAAGCGGCGACATCCCTGCGGTTCAAGACCGGTGATTGGCGCAGTATGCGTCCTATCTGGGATGCGGAAAAGTGTATACATTGTCTTTTCTGCTGGATCACCTGCCCAGATACGGCAATCACAGTTCAAGACGGCAAGATGACAGGAATAGACTACGACTACTGCAAGGGCTGCGGTATCTGTGCTGTGATATGCCCGCCCAAGGCATCGGCTATCGATATGGTGCGGGAGGAGAAATGAAGACAATAGCCAAGACCGGTAACGAGGCCATGGCCTATGCCATGAAGCAGATCAATCCGGACGTGGTAGCAGCGTACCCCATCACACCGGCGACCGAGATAGTGCAGATCTTTTCCAACTACGTGGCCGACGGCGAGGTGGACACCGAGTTCGTTGCCGTGGAAAGCGAGCACTCCGCACTTTCGGCTTGCGTGGGCGCATCCCTTGCCGGCGGCAGGGTTATGACCTCAACCGCCTCCCAAGGGTTAGCATTAATGCATGAGATACTCTATATCGCTGCAGGCAACCGTCTGCCGATCGTTATCGCATTAGTGAACCGTTCACTTTCCGCCCCAATCAACATCCACTGCGACCACTCGGACACCATGGGCTCCAGAGAGGCTGGCTGGATGCAGCTTTACTGCGCCAACTCCCAGGAGGCATACGATTCGTTAATAATCGCTCTGAAAGTAGCGGAGCAAACGGCTGTACCCGCAATCGTCTCCACCGATGCGTTCATCATCTCCCACGCCATGGAGCGGTTGGAGGTCCTGGAGGATGCCCAGGTGCAGCAGTTCATCGGTGAATACAAACCTCGATTCTCCGCACTGGACCTTGAGAATCCCAAAACCTTCGGACCACTTGATCTGCAGGACTACTTCTTCGAGCACAAACGCGCCCAGATCGATGACTTCAGCAAGGTACTCGGAACCTATAACAAGGTAGCCCAGGAGTACGCAGAGCTTTCCGGGCGCTACTACCCTGCTTTGGAAGAGTACAAGACCGACGATGCCGACGTTGCGATCTTTACCGCTGGCTCCACCGCGGATACCGCCAAGGAGGTGGTGGATGGGCTGCGCGAGCAGGGCCGCAAGGTGGGCCTTGTTCGCATGAGGATGTGGCGTCCGCTGCCCGTTGAGGAGATAAAGGCCGCACTTGGTAAGTTCAAGGCGGTGGCGGTGATGGATCGCTCCGACACCATGGCAGATTTCGGCGGCCCGGTCTTCCTTGAGACCCGCGGTATTCTCTACGACGCAAAGAAAAAACCCCTTCTCACCGACTACGTATACGGTCTGGGTGGACGCAATATAGAGATCTCCGACATCCTACGGGTCTACGACGAGATCGAGCAAGTAGCAAAGCAAGGTAAGATAGATAAGTTAATCACATACCTCGGCGTTCGCGGGGAGGAATGAGATGGCTAGCCTAAAAGAACTCTCTAAGCGCACGGAAGGTCTGGTAGGCGGGCATCGCGCCTGTGCAGGCTGCTCGGCTTCAACCGCCATACGTCAGATACTCTTGGCCGCAGGCGACAAACCAACGGTGACAGGCATCTGTACCGGATGCATGGAGGTGGTTACCACCATCTTCCCCTACACCGCGTGGAACGTCAACCTGGTGCACAACGCTTTCGAGAACTCGGCTGCGACCGTATCGGGTATGGAAGCGGCCTATCGAGCCCTGAAGCGCAAGGGCAAGATAGATGCCGAGATCCAATTCATCGCCTTCGGCGGTGATGGCGGCACATACGACATCGGTCTGCAGTCTCTCTCAGGAGCTATTGAACGTCGCCACAAGATGCTTTACGTATGCTACGACAACGAAGCCTACATGAACACCGGTTACCAGCGTTCGTCAGCTACCCCCTACTGCGCGCACACCACCACCTCTCCTGCCGGAACCAAGATACCGGGCAAGCCACAGAAGCGAAAGGACCTGACCGAGATCATCATCGCTCACGATCCTGCCTACGCTGCACAGGCAACACCCGGCTACTACATGGATCTCATCCGCAAGGTGGAGAAGGCACTTGCCGCTGACGGCCCCTCGTTCATCAACGTCCTCTCGCCCTGCGTTCCCGGCTGGGGCTATCCCCTGGACCAGACCATGAACATCTCCAAGCTTGCTGTAGAAACCCTGTTCTGGCCGATCTACGAGTGGCAGGACGGAAAATACAAGATCAACATAAAACCCCGTGAGCCTAAGCCCTTGGTTGATTTCCTAAAGCTACAGGCACGCTTCCGGCATCTACTCAAGCCGGGTAACGAGCATCTTTTGGAGGAACTTCAGGCCGAGGTCAATCGTCGGTGGGAAGTCCTGTTGCGCAAAGAGCAGGCAACGAACGGATAACATGCGTATAGATCGCATCAAGCTGTTCGAGTCAGGTTTCCAGGCGATCAAGGAGAACATCGAGAAGCTCCTGCAGCAGTCTGACGCCAAGGCGGTTCTTCTGGTGGATCGCGACGGGAACCTGATCACGAACGCTGGCGAGACCGAGAAGATAGATCTCGAGTCGTTTGCGACGCTGGCTGCGGCTGACTTTGCTGCCACGTCCCAACTCGCAGAGCTCATCGGCGAGCAGCAGTTCCTCACCCTCTACCACCAGGGCGAACGCGATCACCTCTACTTCCAGGCCCTTGCACAGAACATCATCATCGCTGTAATCTTCGATCAACGCACCACCCTGGGGCTTGTCCGCGTGCGGGTCAAGCACGCCGCACAGACCCTTTCAAAGATACTTGAGGATATCTTCGGCGGCCAAGAACAGCTCGCGCCGGAGGAGGAGGCAAGGATCGAGGATATCTCAAAGGATATCGAAGACGAACTCGACCGTTTGTTTGGCTAGCACCAGATGGCTCTGATAAACTATGCAACCAGAGAGATCAACTTCAAGATCGTATACTACGGGCCGGGCCTGGGTGGTAAAACCACCAACCTAAGATGGATCTACGGAGAACTTGATCAGAATACCAAGGGGAAGATGATCACCCTTGCTACAGAGATGGACAGAACCCTGTTCTTCGACTTCCTGCCGGTAGATCTGGGTCGAGTGCGCGGCTTCCAGACGCGACTTCGTCTCTACACGGTTCCAGGTCAGGTCTTCTACAACGCCACGCGGAGGATCATCCTTAGGGGTGCCGACGGCCTGATCTTTGTGGCCGATTCACAGAGGGAGCGGCGTGAGGATAACCTCGACAGCCTGCGGAATCTGAAGGATAACCTTGCAACCTTCGACCTCAGGCTTCCCGATGTCCCATACGTCATGCAGTACAACAAGCGCGACCTCCCCAATCTTATGACCGTCGCCGAGATGGAGGAACTCCTGAACCCGAATAGGGTGCCTTACTTCGAGTCGGTCGCCACCAAGGGGATCGGCATATTCGAGACCCTGAAGGAGATAGCCAAGACGGTCATCCGCAAGTTTTAAGTTTACCCCAAGCGAACGCTTCGCGTTCGCTTGGGGACCCCGAATATATCGATCCGAAACCAAGGACGAACTAGGCGTCGTCCCTACTCTATTGACTTATCCTTACGTCTGGATTTTCTCTCACCTCTTGCCCCCACCCTCTGCATCTTAACCCTGCCGCAGCGTGGGCATATCCACTTGCGCCTCTTATGGAAGGAGCGCTTCTCTTCTTCCATACCGATCTTGCATCTCGGACAGAGCATTAAAAATCCTATGGGATCAAAACTCTGTTTAGGAGTTAAATAGCCCGTTGATCTCCTCAACCGTGCCGACCCAGATGCATGTTACATCACTCATACCCCTCTTGGCCAGACCGCAGAGCACCTTGCCAGAGCCAAGCTCGTAGAGTTCTCTAACACCCAAAGCGGTCAAAGTCTGCATGGTCTTGGCCCAGAGAACGGGTGAGGTAAGCTGTTTCGCCAAGAATTCCTTGATCTGGCCAGGATCGTTGGTTACCTCACCTGTCACGTTGGGTATAACCTTACCATTGGGCTTGTGAAATTCGAACTGATCAAGAAAGGCGCGGAACTCGGAGGCCGCCCGCTGCATGAACGGGGTGTGGAACGCACCTGAGACAGCCAAGGGCAATGCACGCTTGGCACTCGCCTCCTTGGCCTTCTCGATCGCTTTCTTGATACCCTCGGGCGCACCGGAGATCACCACCTGACCAGGTGAGTTGAAGTTGGCGGGCCAGACGTTCTCTATCTCACCGCAGATGGAGATAACTGCATCGTCGGATAGCCCGATGATTGCCGCCATACTGCCTTCCTTGGCCTGAGCCATAAGCGCACCGCGCTTTGCAACAAACTTCATCCCGTCTTCCACCGAAAACACCCCTGCCGCAGCAAGGGCTGAAAACTCGCCAAGGCTGTGGCCTGCAAAGACGTCCGCGATTAATCCCTTCTCCTCGATTAACTTGTAGACCGCAATCGAATGCACATAAAGCGCAGGCTGGGTGATCTGGGTCTTTCTGAGCGCCTCCTCAGGACCCTCGAACATGGTTTTTGTGATCTCCAGACCGCTTACTTGATCTGCTGAGTGATATATCGATCTCAGTGATTCGTTAGTCTCGTATAGATCGGCACCCATCCCCACGTATTGCGAGCCCTGTCCCGGGAAAAGAAACGCTTTGGCCATCAACCCTCCAAGATCTTATGACGCTTTGTTCTTGATCTCTTCCAACTGATCGGCGATGCGACGCCGCTCGTCCGGCCCGATCCGATCAATGATCAGCACCCCTGCAAGGTGATCCACCTCGTGCTGTATCACCCGTGCCGGGTGTCCTTCAAGCTCCAGCTCTATGGTTTCGCCCTCGAGGTTCTTGGCGCTAAGACGCACCTTAAGGTAGCGCTCGACATCAACCCACACCCCGGGGATGGAGAGACATCCCTCCTCTGTCTTATTGGTCTCGTTTGATAGGGGGGTAAGCTCAGGGTTTACGAATACGTACGTCTCATCACTCAACTTCACAATAAACAGAGCCTTATCGAAACCAACCTGGTTTGCCGACAGACCGACACCGTTGACCTCTTGCATCGTCTTCTTCATCTGCGCTGCGATGTGGGCAAGTTCTCCATCGAAGGAGGTCACCGGCTCGACCTTCTTGCGAAGTATTGCCTCTCCGTAAGTCTTTATGCTCATAGGGTTTGATTATAGGTGCCAGATTGGTGGTGTCAAGAAAAGGCTGGTGATCAGTGTCCTTGACAAAAGCCGCGCTGGGTTTATATTTTCACATGAGTCACGTGCAGTTAAAAGGCATAGTCTCAGCAGGTTTTGAGACCAATGGCAAGGGGCATCTGGGGTTCATAGTGGAGTTGCCCGGCGCTTTCGTGCGAGGGAAGACCGAAAGGCAAGCCCTCGACAAGGTTAAGAAGGAAGTGGATCTGTATTTGAAATGGCTGGGAATGGAACCAAAACATGATTATGAGATTCGAATCGTCCAGAGACATAAAAGCAACGCAGTGGTCGAGGACGCGGATACCGCGATTCTGCTTCAGGCGGATAGGGGTGAAATTAGAGTGGAGGAGTTTAAAAGACTGGCTGATCTGGCTCGATATTCAAAAGAGACGTTCGTCAAACTTTACACCAGCACTCAGCACAAGGATTGGATAGATGAATCAAGAATCAGAAAGACCTTCTACGGAGACAACCCTGCGACCATACAACGAATATTTGACCATGTAAGGAACTGTCAATTCTATTACTTGTCCCGGATAGGAATAACTGAAGAGATGGATGGAGATTTTGCAGATACGAGAGAGCTCTGTCTGGAAAAGCTGGGTGCCTTCTACATGGAAAACAACAATCTAGCGATGTTTGAAGCCGATGGTGAGCTCTGGACCCTTAAGAAGGTGCTTAGGAGATTTATCTGGCACGACAGGATACACGCCAAGGCGATAACAAGAATCCTGGAGCGCCAAAGACAATTGGGAATAATCAAGACCTACGATGATCCGTTCCATTTTATGAAGACGACCAACGGATAAAACCTTCTCCGTAAGTCTTTATGCTCATAGGGTTTGATTATAGGTGCCAGATTGGTGGTGTCAAGAAATACTGAAGCGATTCTGCTTACTGATGCAAACCGGGTGACACTCTCCAAAGGCTGCACTTACCGAATTTCACCTTCTCTTGACTATATCCTTATCTCGCCACAACCAGCTTGGCGGTGGCAGAGCGGTTGGATGTTTCCAACCGCACGAAGTATACCCCGGATGGGGTTTTGGGGTGTGTTACGGGCCAGTAGATGGTGTGGGTACCCGCTTTCTGACTGCCGGAGACCAGCGTCCTAACCAGCTGGCCGGTAACGTCGTAGAGCTTGAGGGAGATGCGGGTATCTACAGGCAAGGTGTAGGTGATTACTGGTTCAGAAGCAAGTTGTGTTACTTCAAGTTGATATTCGGGTGCATCCACCGATGCCTCGGCGATGCCGGTTTGTTGGCTGTATTTGATGGTCGCATAGTCATCGTCGGTTCCTGAGCCCTCGCTCGAGCCTGTAACGTAGACGTTGCCTGCATCGTCTAGCGCTAGGGCTCGGGCTTCATCCTCGCCGCTTCCCGGGCCGTTATACATGGCTACCCATTGCTGGACCCCTGAGGAGTTGTACTTTACGGTCGTATAGTTATAGTGGGTGGTTCCTGAACCGTAGATTGAGCCAGTAACGTAGACGTTGTCTGTATTGTCAACCGCTATGGCAACGGCTCTATCTTGATAGTTTGCCGGTCCGTCGTACCGGGCTACCCAGAGTACGTCCCCAGAGGAGTTGTACTTGACGGTCGCATAGTCAGAGGAGGTCCATGAACCCTCGCTCGAGCCAGTAACGTAGACGTTGCCTGCATCGTCTAGCGCTATGGCAACGGCTTCATCCTCGCCGCTTGCCGATCCGTCGTACCGGGCTACCCATTGCTGGTGCCCTGAGGAGTCGTACTTGACGGTCAAATAGTCATAGTGGGTGGTTGACGTGTAGCTGTAGCCAGTAACGTAGACGTTGCCTGTATTGTCAACCGCTATGTCTCGGGCTCTATCTTCAAAGCCTCCCGGGCCGTTGTACCGGGCTACCCATCCCGCGCGCGGATCTGAGGAGTTGTACTTGATTGTCATATAGTCATCGCCGGTTTCTGGACCGGTGCTTATGCCAGTAACGTAGACGTTGCCTGCATCATCAACCGCTATGGCAGCGGCTTTATCATCGATTCCCGGACCGTAGTCCCGGGCTACCCATTGCTCGATGCCTGAGGTGTTATACTTTACGGTCGCATAGTCATAGTAGGTGCCTGAACCTTTGCTGTAGCCGGTGACGTAGACATTGCCTGAACCGTCAACCGCTATGTCTCGGACTTCATCAGTAAAGCTTGCCGGACCGTCGTACCGGGCTACCCATTGCTGGTGCCCTGAGGAGCTGTACTTTACGGTCGCATAGTCAAAGCCGGATACTGAACCGAAGCTTTTGCCTGTAACGTAGACGTTGCCTGTATTGTCAACCGCTATGGCAACGGCATTATCCCTGTGGTGACCCGGGCCGTCGTACAGGGCTTCCCATTGCTGGTGCCCTGAGGAGTCGTACTTGAAGGTCGCATAGTCCCAATTGGTCCATGGATTGTAGCATGAGCCAGTAACGTAGACGTTGCCTGTATTGTCAACCGCTATGTCTCGGGCTCTATCATCATAGCTTTGCGAGCCGTTGTACCGGGCTACCCATTCTTCGGTTACCTGGGCTAACATGATACTTGGCAGGATCATCATTAAACAAAACAGGGCTTTCTTCATTTCTCCCTCCTTGGGATTTGATCCCATAAAAGTTGTTTTCAAAGGCAATCTTAAGACGTATAAAAGATTCTAAGGTGAATTGCCGTTATTGTCAAGTGGAATCTACTCACCCAGCTGCCTGAGCATGCCCTTGCCGAACTGTATGTCGGGCAGCTCCTTGACGCGCACGTAAAAATTCCACTCGAGGTTATCCCAACCCCAACCGAACGCATCTTGAGGGGTGACCTCAAACACCGCCTCCCAGCAATGCAACCCCTTGACCAGAGAAAGGTTGTAGCTCGCTATGTAGTCCTGCCAGCGGGCCTTTGGCTCGGTAAGATTCGTAGCCACGCTCAGATTCAACTCAATCTCAAACGGTAAGAACAGCTGGGTCCTGGCAGATAACATGTGGTCGCCGTTCAGGGTCCAGTTGTCCTCAAGTGAAAGCCTGCTTTTTGAGAATCGTGCCAGAAACGTCTCCTTCTCCTCATAAGGGCGATACAACGAATCCTCACTTATGACCATACTATCCGGGGGCTGCAGCCTCATAATGCTATCAAATGCTGCCGTATCCCCACGTTCAATCCCCAGACTGTCCCAGGCTATGGTATCTTCTTCTACTACTCCCCTTTCCCGCAACCCGAATAAGGGGAACAGCAACTTGTCAACACTGGCGCTGGCTGAGGTTTTAAGGGCGAAGCTGTCGGTGTAGATGTTGTAACTCATGTTAACATTGGCCTGAACAGGTAAACCTGAAGGCAAATAGATAGTGGCCGTGGCCGGTGTCAGGCTGTCGGTAAGAAGATTGTAACCGATGCCTGTTGAGAGAGTCAGGAGATCCTGTTTCCTGAACTTGGTGGTGTCAGCACGCCTACGGAACTTTGCCTGCAAGGACTGGGCGATATTCAGATTGACTCTATGCCCGGCAAGGGTGGTATCAAAACGCGGGTACACCAGCCAGGGATGGATCGTGGCGGTGGCCGGGGTTATGGTGTAGCTGATGGAGGGGCTTACGGTGTGGAGTACTCCGTTCATACCAAGGAGGCTGATCCCAAAGATGCGGTAGATATCGGTTCCTATCGAGTTGGTCAGAGAGTAACTTGCCCCGCGTATAAGGGTATCCTGGGTCCATGTAAGATTCTGTTCTGCGCTCCAGTTTTGCGAGAACCTGTAAGCACTGAAAAACGTATAGCTCCAGGAAAGTGAAAGAGGTTGTCTGAAGCTAGTTGTGCGGGTATCCTGGATGGTCTCCAACGTATCTCCAAGGGTGTCTATAATCTGGGTTACGTCATGACGGTACTGGTTATTGACGCCGAAGCTTCCAAAATTTACGGTAAAGAAATCCCAGAGCGTTGCAGTTGGCCATGAGAAGTTGAAGATAGGTAAGGTCATCGTGTAGGAACCTGTTGTCAGATCGTCGCTGCGCGAGGCGGAAATGGACGTGAGTCTACCGAAAATCTGCCTTGATACCGAAACATCGGAGCGGGTAGTCTGAGTCAGATCAAGCAACTCGGTAAGGCTATCCTCGTCCTCTATGTAATCGAGGATATAGCGCTGGTCGCTTTGAAAGTTTATGTCGGCAGTAATCTTGGTCCCGTCAGGGATGTAGCTTGTGTTGTTTAAGGCAAGCGTCCAGCGCTGCTTCCGGGTGTCTGTTTCGTTGATGTAATTGGCGCTAAACCTTCCAGCCGCGTACTCCGCGCCCCTGGGACCGTAGCGCCAGTTGAAGTAAGCCCCCGGACGAAAACCTTTATGGGTCATGATATCCAGGCTGAAAAGCGCATCCGAGTAGTCGTTAGTTACCCAGTAGTAGCGGATCATCTTGGTAAACCAGCCCTCCTCATCGCTGTGACCGAACTTGAAGGGCATAAGTCCTGATTTACGCTTATTGCCGATGGGTAGATACCAGAATGGTGCGGCCAGCACCGGGATACGCCGAACACGCAGAATGATAGGTCGGGAGATGACCATATCATTCAAAATCACCTTGAGCTCGCTGCCATAGAAGTCGTAGTGGGGCGGGTAGCGCTCACAGGTTGTGTAGTAGCCACGGGTGATGTGGATGGTGTTCTCCTCGACAAGCCAGACGCCCTCACCGTAGAAGTAGCCCTTCTCTATCTGCGTGCGGCCTTTCTCCATCACACCCTTCTGGGTCTGGATCGCGTAGTCCAGCTGCTCGCCTATCAGGCTGTCGCTTGAAGATTTTAGCCGTGCTCCATTGAATGCGGAAAGGAGTCTCTTCTGGGTTGAGAAACGAATGGAGTCGGAGTAAACGGTCAAATCCCCGTAGCTTACCTCACCGTTATGTAATAGAAGCACGTCCTTTGTATCGGTATAGAAGATAATCGTATCAGCTTTGAACTTAACCACAGAGATCCCGCCAGGCAGCGTATCCTGATAGGTCGTGTCTTGATCAACTGAGTCCCGCCCCACCACCTCCCTCACAACCTCCTGCCTTAGAGGTTTTTCGATGGGTTTAGCTGCAGGTTGAGCCAGAAGAAAGAATACCAGAACCAAGGCTACCTGTAAGAGATAACGTCTATTTGAATCTTGCCCACCACTGAGAGTACCCGGGCCTGCTCGTCCAGTTCACCCTCGTGAAGCTGAACATGGGTGGGGTCTGCAGGCAACTGACCGTAGGTGGCGTCTGCCGGAACCCAGGTCTCGCCGATCCAGAAGGAGTTCCAGGCGTGGTAGTAGAAGGCTCCGTCAAGATAGACAAGTCCTACATTGATCTTTGTCGGGATTCCTGCGGCTCTTCCCAGGGCGGCCAGAAGTATGGCGTGCTCGTTGCAGTCGCCTTCACGAGTTTCTAATACTTCGACTGCTGAGGGGACCGATGCAGTGGCGCGCTTTCTGAGATTCGCATAGACCCAGTTCACTAGCTTTGCAGCAGCACTCATCGCGTCAGTTTCATCTTCTACGATCCGGCTGGCTGTTCGTTTGATCTGAGGATCCTCTGCTTGTATGTAGAAGCTGGAGCCAAGGAACTCACGAGGCGACTTCTGGGGTATGCTAGATCGTCCAATCTTGACAGTATCAGGCCGGGTTATGGTAAGCTCCACACCATCCTCAATCCATTTTGCCTTCTGTGTAGTTGAAGAGACTATAAGGTCTTCGCGCTGGGTTAGACCCTCGACTTGCAGCTTAAGTTCCTTCAGACCACGCGGGCCCGCGATAGCCGAATCAGACCTTACCGCGAAGAAGCTTAAGAGATCAAGCTTTGCAGCGCCGGAGACAGCTTCAAGCGCCTTCTCGCGAGGCTCGCGCACCATAACGATCCCGGGCTGCTGGATCTCCTTCACACTCGCACCTGTAGAATCCAGCCACACCTCTGAGCAAAGCCCCATCATACGCATCTCCATCTTCAAGGTGGGAACCCGGACACCATCGAGCAGAAGGGTCTCTGGTGCAATCACCTTGATCGAGACAGGCAGGGTCTTAAGCAAGGTAGGCTCGAATACGGTAACGGTCAGCTTGTCCCCGGGCTTTGGCGAGCGTGCCGCAACCCAGGGGGCAAGCGCAGGCGAGATAAGGGCGTATTTTGCCTGAATCTCTTTGGTCTCTACACGTCCAGCGGTCTCGATCTTCACCTTTATCACCTCGCCTTCGCGCTTACCCTCCGCGTAGAATGTGTGCTGCCGCGAAGAGATGTCAAAGGTAAACTCCTCAAGGTTCAGATCCTTATCGGTCACGGCTTCCAGTGTGGTGGCTAACGTCTCGTCCGAGCCTAAAAGCTCAAACCTCATCATCGACTTCTGGGTAAACCGGTAGCTATCCCCTCTGATCTCCTGCCTGGAGTAAACGTAGCCTATCTTTGCGTTCTGGATATATATGCCCATCCAGTCCTCGGACGGCGCAATCCGTGCATCCTTAATCCCCAGCTTGCCGCCGCAGGAAAGTGAACCGAGGGCAAGTACGAAAAGTACGAACGGAATTGATTTCTTACGCATGAGGGAGTATATGAGCGCCTTGGGACGTGTCAAGGCAAACCACAGATTGATTCTTAACCGCAGATGAGAACTCCTGGGAGTCGTTCTCTCCGTAAGAGTACACAGATGATACAGATTAATCCAGGACTAAAAGGATTCAATTCAATCCGTGTAATCGGCGTCCCGAAGGGAACCGAGTGAAACGAGTTTCAATCTGCGGTTTCTTTGTCCCTTAGAGACCGGGGGGATTCGCCACGATCCGCGCGAAGTTGGCGGCAAGCCGACGGCCTGCAGCACCTGAGCGCTCCGGGTGAAACTGCACGCCCCAAAGAGGTTTCTCCTTATGCCTTATGACCTCAACCTTGCAGCTGTCTGAGTAGGCTAAAACCTCGAAGTGTTTTGCAAGGTTCTTATCCTTCACCACGTGCTCGTAGTGCGACTCGTTGGCGGTGAAGAAAAGCCCCATGTTTTCAAGCAGCTCCTCGGTCCTCAGGACCCGGATGACCTCATCGCGCTCGATGAAGCGGTTCTTGCGGATGACCTTCGCACCCCAGGCATAAGCCAGGGTCTGGTGCCCCCAGCAGATGCCCAGAAGCGGCTTGGTTGTCTCTAGATAGAGCTTGGGCATTATCTCAGGGATAGGATCGCTCGCAATCTGCCACTCTGAGCCGGTGACAACGATGGCGTCTTCGGAGACATCCGGGGATTTAAGTTCATCAACGTAAACGGTCGTAACCCCAAAGTGAGGTTCCAACCAGGTAACATAGTTGGGCATCCGTTTATCGTCCGCCGCTTTGTAGGTGTTGATTAAAAGAACTGAAGGCTTCACTTACGCAGTTTACGGAGCAAACGGCTGTAGTCAATAGGACACAAATCGTCAGGTTTATATTGCACTCTTCACGGTTTTGACTAGATTTTAACCATGAAAGAATGCTTCTTGAGCCATGAAAGTGGGGCTTGACAGTGAACTCGGAATCCCTATACTTTTTCACGATGCCTAAAAAGAAGTCCAGTATGGCGCCAATTTGCCAGGCGATTGTGATTTGTGATAATATTATTAGAGAGGAAAACACTCGCAAGCTATCTCTGATGGGGTTATTTAACTCGATTAAAGTGTCTGCTTTCCCCACTCGCCACACCCGTATGCACGTTTATGTCTCATTAACGAACTACATAGGAGAGACAAAAGGGATGCTTAAGTTTTTGGATCCAGAGGGAAACGTGCTTGCTCAAATTCAAGAACCGGTTGTTTTTCAAGATAAATTCGCCACAATTGAACTCAATTTTGTTATAAATGGCATGGTTTTCCCAAAACCCGGTGTGTATACAATCGAGTTCTTAGTTTCCCATCAATTAGTAGGTTCACGCAAAATTGAGATCACAAGAAAGGAAAAGTGATGCCTCCTTCGGGAACGACTGTAACTCAATTAGTGAACAGCAAAACGATCCCAGAATCTGGGTTAGAAACGCCAGAACTTCAATACATAGCAGCAGAAACGTATTGCGAATTCAACATCACACTCTCGCAGGATGTTATCTATGAGGAAGCAACAGACGAGGAATTTTTTATCGCCGCAATCAGCAGCAAAGCTTATGAGTCTTGGCTAGAAGAAGAAGACATTATTGACCACAAAAAACGCAGACCCCTATGAACGTGTCCCCTGGAGATGTCCTTATAGCGAAGGTGCCTTATACCAGAGACATCCCTGAGGGATATATCAACACTGTTCCTGTCAAAGAAAGACCGGTATTAGTCGTTTCAACTATAGAATTTAATACAGAAGAATCTGCTTTTGTAGTGGTTCCTATCAGTTCGCGTATAGACCGAATGGATAATTATGATGTCCACATAAGCACACAAGAAAGCGTTAAATGTGGACTTATCAAGGAATCTGTTGCGAGACCGAACCTCATCACCACTTTGTCGTTAGAAAGAATAGTAGACAGGTTGGGGAAAGCTCCCCGTCCTTTGATGAAGAAAATCTACGGCCAGATAAGAAATATTCTTGGCCTAGCTTCTAAATAAAGCCTCGTAGGGGCCGACTTTGGCGCTTATGCACCGCTTCGCGTAAGTCAGCCCGAAAAGAAAGCGGGCTACGTTTAATGACTCGTTTGGAGTGCAACGAGACGCTCGTTGCATGAGCTAAGCGACAACACGGTTGTCGCACTCCATAAAGAAACTTCCGGCCTTTGCGTCAAGTCGGCCCGAAAAGACAAGCGGGCCAACCTAAAGGTTGGCCCCTACGTTTTCAATCTGCGAAAATCCGTGAACGCCTATGGCGAGAACGACTCTACAGGAGTTCTCATCTGCGGTTAAAGTTTCTCCGCTACGGCCTGGGCAACCTCAAGAGTCGTATTCGTTCCGCCCATGTCGTAGGTGCGGACCTTGCCCTCGGCTATCACCGCGGCAATCGCCTCATCAAGGGCAGTGGCCATGTCGTGCTCGCCAAGCCAGTCAAGCATCAGCTTCGTAGTAATGAGCATCGCCGTAGGGTTCACCTTGTACTGTCCCGCATACTTGGGTGCAGAGCCGTGGGTAGGTTCAAAGAGCGCGTAGTCGTCACCGATGTTAGCAGACGCGGCAAAACCAAGACCGCCCACCAGCTGCCCGCACAGGTCGGAGATGATGTCGCCGAACATGTTGGAGGCAACCAGGATGTCGTAGTCCAGCGGATTCTTGAGTAGCCACATCGCCATGGCGTCCACGTTGGCCTCCCACATGGGGATGTCCGGATACTCGGCAGCGATCTTTCGCGCCTCGCGGATCATAAGCCCCGAGGTCTCCCGAATCACGTTGGGCTTTTCTATCACCGTGACCGAACGTCTGTTGTAGCGCTTGGCGAACTCGAACGCGGCACGAATTATACGCTGACATCCCTTGCGGGTAAAGAGCCGCACGGAGATGGCCATGTCGTCGTTGGCGGTATCGGCGAACTTGCGGGCGTTGGGATGGGTATCAACGGCGGCGCGGATGTTTTCAGGAACCGGATGCCACTCGATGCCGGCATAAAGCCCCTCGGTGTTCTCACGGAAGATAACCAGGTCAATGCCTTCTTTATAGACCAGTGGGTTACCGGGATACGCCTTGCAGGGCCGCAGGTTGGTGTAGAGGTCAAAGAGCTGACGCAGCCTGACGATGGGCGAGCGGTAGACGAGACCCTTGCCCTTAAGTTCTGGGCACAGCTCGGCTGCCGCTTCCTGCTTGGGCTTAGATGTGATTGCGCCGAAAAGGCAGCAGTCGGTGGAGCGAAGTAGGTCAACAGTGCGCTCAGGCAGAGGTTCACCATCCTTGCACCAGAACTCCCAGCCCACGTCGCCGTAGAGATACTCGGCATCAAGCTTGATCTTTTCTAAAACAATCATCGCCGCTTCGGTGACGTCTGCGCCCACGCCGTCACCGGGCAGCACCGCAATCTTATGCTTGGCCACTACGCCTCCTTCTTGCCCGGTTGGTTGAAGGCTTCCCAGCCGGAAAGTATATCTTTGATGACTTCAGAAATCCTCTTCTTGAGTTCCTCGTAGTATGCCGCTGCCTTCTCAGGGGTGAAGGGCTTGGCCTGTTCCTCGGAGTATCGGATTGCGGAACGGGGAGAGGGATAAGCCTTGACGCCTTCGCGGTAGCGGAACGCCCTGGAGCCGCTCCAGGTTTGGGGGACTATCTCAGGATTCGCCACATACACAAGGGCCAACTCCTCACCCCCGTCGTGTCCGTTGAATAAGATCACTGCCTCCACTTCGGATATCGCCAACGACGCAAGTAACTCAAAAATAAGGTTAATTATAGGTCTCCACCGACACCCACATCCCGCCCGGATAACCGGAAAGGGATGAGACCAGGCCATAGGGAAGGGTAGGGAGGAACACTGCATTGAACTCCGGCGCAATCACGTCGGTGCCCATGGGGCCGAGATCATGCGCCTCTATTGTTCCAACCGGCCAGAAGCAGAGCCTGGGTTCTTCTCTTGCAATCATTTACCCCCTCACAGCGGGATCTCCTTCTGCCGCTCCTCACCCTTTACCTCCAGGGCCTTGATATCAGTGCCGATCTGTTCGAGGCGTTTAGCAACCTCATCATACTTGTTGCGAGCGTTGGTTATATGTTTGCCCACCACCTCCCACTCTTCACGCGCGGTGTCGAACTCCTTGGCCAGACGGTTGAGGGTATCAAGTATGCGCTGCGCCTCCTTCTCAATGGCCAGGCCGCGCAGCCCCAGAAGGATGGTTTCTAAAAACTGGTAGAAGGTAGAAGGGGAGACCGGGAAGACCCGAATCCTGCGGAAGGCCACCATCAGCTCATCGATCCCGGAGAGCCGAGAGTATAACTTCTCCGAAGGGATGTACATTAAAGCGAAGTTGACCGTGCCCTCGTCAGGCTTTATGTACTGCTTCACCTCGTTCACCCGGGGACGCATGATCTGCTTGAAGCGCGACTTGAAGTGTTCTTCATCGACCTCATCGGCTACCATGCGCTGGAACTCCTCCAAGGGGAACTTTGAATCGATGGGTATGATGCGGTCTTTGGTCTTGATGACCGCGTCCACGATTGTACCGTCCTTGAATCTATACTGGAACGCGTAGTTGGCCGCAGGCAGCACGTCCTTGATGAGTTCGTTTAGCAGAACCTCTCCGAATCCGCCGCGCACCTTAGGGGAAAGCAGAAGTTCCTGGAATGTGGAGATGGATTTGCCTACGTCCTGCATCTCCTTGGCCGCCTCCTGCATCGCGCCCAGGTCCTTGCGGATGGCCCCGAACAGGTTGGTGGTCGCCTCAAGGCGCTTGTTGATCTCAGCCAGTGTCTTCATCTCGGCAGGGTTGGATGCCAGTGCTTCAAGCTTTATGAGCTTTTCTTTGATCTTCTCGGCTTCCTCTTTGCGGATGCGCTCCCGCTCCTCCTGTTGTTTTCGCTGACGGGAGATAAGAACCACAAGGATAACGAGAAGCACCACAACCAGCACCCCGCCTATTGATCCTAAAATAATACCGATCATCCGATCCTCCTCAATTCTTTTTCGTCAATGGATGGAAAACCCTGTTCCACCCGCGCATAAATTGTTCTTCGATAAAGGCACGGATGAAGGGAAGACCTTCCATCACATCTAAATAGGGGTTCAAAAGCCTTGCGTTCCGGGCTGACTGAAAAACGATACGGGCCATGAACACCGGGCAGCCTTTAAGGTATGTGCGTGGCTTCAGGCCATTTGCCCTGGCGCAGTCGCCGACGAAGACGAGATTATTACGTAACTCCTCGGGGATATCACCCTTGTAGTCACCGACGACTACACCCAAGGGTCTGGGGCGCTCCTGATGCGGCTCCTGGCCCAGGAGCCGGAAGAGAAACCTTGCCGCAGGATTCACCTTCTCCTGGCTACGCCACGCACGGTAGTGGTTGATGTAGTAAATCGCCTCGGCAAGGTTGAGGAAGCGCACACCCTCCTCCCAGCACAGCTTTTTATAACCGGATTTGCGGAAGACATAACGCAATGGCATCATAAGTCCGCAATCCTCAAAGAGGATACGTTCGGCGGCTCCAGATTCCCTCAGTGCCCTGAATATCGCCCGGAGCAGTTCCGGATGGGTGTAGGCGTGCTCTGCGTATCTCGTGGACTGAACCAGATTGGGCTTGATGAACGCGCGGGGTTTGGGTTCGATGTCCAAGGTCTTGATCGCTTTATAGACAAAATCCTGAATGGCCGTTGTATCGTAGCGCTCAACACGTTTGATTAGGATTTTTTCTCTACTCATGGGTATCAGTCTGGTAGGGGCACGGCACAGCGTACCCCTTGAGTGTATTTTGCGCTCATAGGGTATGCCGTGCCCCTACGGCTTTTTTGATTCAATCTATCCTCCATCCTCGGGTGCAAAACGGGTCCAGTAACCAAGAACCCGCAGGATACCTTCAAGTTTTTCTCTCCAGACTGATTTCGGCAATAGCTCAAGCTTTTTCGCTGCCAGATCGAGATGCTGGCGCGATAGCCTCTGGTTGAACTGCAGGGCGTCGTAGCGGCGGTAGAGCTCAAGTATCTCCTCCGCGCCCTCCGAGGTTCCCAGAGACAAAAGGTGCAGAAGCTTTTTGCGGTCCTCATCGGTGGCCGCGTGAACGGTGTGTATAAGCTGGGCCGTGAGCTTGCCCTTCTTGATGTCGGTGAACCGGGACTTAAGGCTCACGGTAGACGCGGCTAAAAGATCCTTGGCGTCGTCGTATATCTGGAACGCAATCCCAAGCTCCCTGCCGAACTCCTGCATGGCGGTGGTGGCATCATCGTGGGCCTTGGCAAGAACCGCCCCCGCCTCGGTCGCCGCCTCCAGAAGCGCGCCGGTCTTGAGACGTATGAGTTCAATGTAGTCGTCGACCGTTTTATCCTCGATCTCGGCTGGCGAGAAGTTTATGTCGCGCACCTCGCCTTCGGATGCCTCCAGGCCGGAACGGCAGCCTACACTGATGAGGCGAACCAGGGTCTCCTTGTCCACCCCATCGCGCTCTTGATAGGAAGCAAGCATCTGGAAGCCTTTGATCAGGAGCGCGTCGCCCGCAGTAATCGCGTGCCCTACGCCGTATTTTCGATGCAAGGTCTCTGCCCCACGTCTCCACTCCCCGCCGTCTATGATGTCGTCGTGGACAAGGGATGCGGTGTGGCTAACCTCGTATGCCAAAGCCACAGGAAGGAGCTCTTCTACATCCGCCCCCAGCGCCTGGCCCACAAGGAGAACGAGCACTGCACGTAATCTCTTTCCTCCCCGCAGCAGAACCTCGTTCACCATCCGGTGCAGATGGGTATCGTCGGTAAAAAGGGTCTTTAGTTCCCGATTGATCTGCTTGCGCTCATCACGTATGATCTCATCCAACTCATCCGCGATAAGGGCAAAGGACGCTTTCTCTATAAGCTCGTACGCTCGGCGATGACCTTCTGTTGACGAGAGAAGGATTCCCAACCCTTCACGGATCGAGGAATCATCACGCCCCTTTCCCAGAATCAAGCGAACCAGATGATTGTCAGTAAGAAAGGGTTTCAGACGGTTGTCCCAGCGGCGTTCGTGCTCTGTGAAGTGCTCATGCACCCTGTCCTGGTATCGCTTGAGCGCTTTGGAATCGCCGTCAAGATACTCTAGAGCGGCGTCGGCCGCGAATAGAGCGGACTTGCGTGCCTGATAGATCCCTCCGCCGTGGATGATTGAACCCACACCAGCGGCATCGCCGATGGCCATCAATCCATCGCCGTAGATCGGTTTGCGCAGTCTCATGGGGACCTTGCCTCCATCCTGCCGGATACGGGGTGCGGAGGGGGACAGTCCGAGGCGAGGAAACTGTTCCTTAAGAAACTCTTCCAGCTCAACCTTGAGGGAAGGCTTTCGTCCGCGTATCACGTCCATGCTAGTCCCAACTCCGGCGACCAGGATATCTTTCTTTGGGAAGAGCCAGAAGTAACCCTCAGGGATTCGATCGGGAACAAAGTGGAACTCGATGGCTGAGCCGAACGCTTTGTCCAGAACTTCTTTTCCTGCATCGAGCCAGAACTGACAGGTGATGCCCATGCCTTGGTAGGGGAAAGGTTCAAGTCCGAGCTTTCGTTCAAGCACCGAGGCGTTGCCGCCGGCTGCGTGGATCAGTAAAGCAGCTTCTATGGTTACCGTTTCATCACGTGCGGTGGCGATAACCTGCCAGCGGTTACTCAATCTGAGGAGGGCTGTAATCCGGGCGTGTTCGATGAACTGAGCCTTTGCCGCCCGCTTCTGCAGCCAGCGGTCGTAGGCCGAGCGTTTGACCGTGATCCCGGACTGGTTCTCATGCTGGGTGGATATGGTAAGTGCCGAACCATCTGGTCCAAAGATTCGCGCCTGAGAAATCCTGCGTTCGATAATTTTCTCGGGTGGGGCTCCGAACTCCAAAAGCTCGCCGGTCTGAATAGCGCCGCCGCAGGGCTTCTCGCGGTCAAGTGAGGTCTTTTCCAGAACCACCACCCTTAACCCGGCCTCGGATAGCTGATAAGCCGCCTGTGATCCGGCAGGACCGGCACCCACTATCAAAACGTCAGATTCGATCACCTGGAAAAGCCGAAACGCAGAGTCGCCATTGCAAGAGATAAAAGTATCCAGGGAATGATCACCGAAAGATAACTCTTAACCTTAGGAACATTGGCAACAACTGAAAAGCCCAGTCCCATAATGATTAACCGCCACACGGTAAAGAAGTCAATCTGGGCGGCAAGACGATAAAGATAAGTGTTCGGTTTAAGGACGGGTAGAAGAGCGAACGAGGTTTGAATGTCAAGCCGTTGCAGTATCAATGTAAGGGTAACGATCAGAACCATCCCCAGGACATTTATCAAACTACTGTAAGAAACCACCGCAAAGGACCTCGTGAAACTGATTTTCCCACCCAAGATGGAAAAAAGCGCCCAGAAGAAAAGTGTGGCTAGGATGGCTCCGCCACCGCTTATAAGGATTCCTCCAAGAGCATTTAATGCAACGCTCACGGGCGAGCGCATAGTTGTCATAGCTACCGCCATCTGCTCTTCACTCATCTCAACGCCTCCGGGCAGTTGCTGACGCATGGCATCCAGCCATACCTCCGTCGGGAGCAAAAGACGGGGCAAAACACTGGCTACGGCAGCCGCAAGTATCAAGATAATGAACGGCACAAGCCATCGGGGACGCTTACCTAGATCTGTGAATAGTTCGTTTGGCGCTACAAATACGGATAGAAGGCGCCTGCCTTCGCTCAAAACTCCTCCTTCTCAAGACCCAGTTCCTTCTTGAGTCGCGACAGGTAACTGGGTTGAATTCCCAGCATCTGGGCGGCCCTTTTATGGTTGCCCCTTGTCTTCTTAAGGGTGTGATAAAGATACTGGCTTTTGAACTCCTGCACCGCCTCAAGCCAGGGCTTATCTTCGGCAAAGATATCGGTACGTTCCTCGTGCGGCCCCTTGCCTATAACGATATCCTGAGCTCGAATCGAGAAACCGTGGGAGAGCACAAACGCTCGTTCAATCACGTTGCGCAGCTCGCGTATGTTCCCTGGCCACTCGTAAGCTCTAAGCTTGGCCAGAGCGGCAGCCTCAACCCCATCAATCCCCTTGGTGGTTTCCATGTTGAAGAGTTTTATGAAGTGCTCTACCAGAAGAGGGATGTCATCCTTTCGATCACGCAACGGTGCAAGTTCAATCGGGAAAACGTTTATCCGGTAGTATAGGTCTTCACGAAATTTCTTTTCGCGGATAAGTACAGGTAAATCCTGATTGCTTGCGGTGATAACGCGTACATCCACACTCAGTCGCTCTTTGCCTCCCAGCCGCTCGAACTCCTTGTTCTCGATGAAGCGCAACATCTTGACCTGGGTCTCAAGCCCCAGATCGCCGATCTCGTCAAGGAAGAGGGTCCCTTTGTGTGCCTGCTCGAACTTACCCTCCTTACGCGTGGTAGCACCGGTAAAGGCACCCTTTTCATAACCGAAGAGCTCACTCTCGATCAGGGTGGTGGGGATGGCCGCGCAGCTAACTATCAAGAAAGGGCCCTCCTGACGCGGGCTCTCCAGATGTATGTAGCGTGCCAGGAGCTCCTTGCCTGTTCCACTCTCGCCGGTAATGATAACCGTTGTGTTCGAGGACGCCACTCGCTTGGCCAGATCGATCGCTTCCAGCAATTTTGGAGCACGGCCGACGATCTTGTATCTGAGTTCCTGCGCCGCCTCGATCGCCCGCTTGGAGGCTCGAAGGTCCATGTAATCCTGGGCATTTCGCAGAACCTGGGCCGCCTGCCCTGCAAGGAGTTCCAGAAGATTGACATCTTCCTTAGTAAACTCGGCTCCCACCTCCTTGTTGAGCACCTCGATCACACCGACGGTCCTACCCTTAAGCTTCAGGGGAACGCCAAGGATCGAACGCGTCTTAAAGGAGGTGGCTTCGTCCACACCGGAGTACCACCGACCGTCCTTCTTGACGTCGTTGACCACAAGGGGCTTCCCATGTACCGCAACATATCCCGCGATGCTCTCCTCACCCACAGGAACGTAAAGGGAAGCCAGAGATTGCTTGGCCTCACCTGTGGCCACCGCAAAGCGCAGTTTGCCCACCTTCTCGTCCAACAGAAGCAGAGATGACGCCTCGGAGCGGGTCAGGGATTTGGCCGATTCCAGAATAATCTCTAGCAGCCGGTCGAAGTCTATGGTCGAAAGCAGCTTTCCGGTAACCTCTATAATACGGCGTAGCTCCTCGGCACCAATTGCAGCTGCAGCAGAGGTCTTTCTAGAACCTTTTTTCGACATAGAACTCCTCTTGAGCCTCAGCAACCAAATCCTCAAGCCACTCCTCCTGCTTCAAGGCAGCCAGATAGTTGCGTATCTCAACCTGCATCTCATCAAAGGAAAGTATGCGCTCATCACGCTTATCCTCAGCATATAGAAGGTGCACGCCCATCTCCGAGATAAACGGTTTGCTTACCTGGCCTGAGTCAATGGTTGCGGCAACCGAATCAAATGGTAGTGTAAGCGCGGCCAACGGAACCTCCCCAATAAAGCCGCCCTGCTCGCTTGTGGTAAGGTCCTCGGAGTATGTTCGTGCGGCCTCCTCAAAGCTCAGCTCGCCTGAGAGTATCTCCTCCCTTATCTTATCCGCAAGCTCAAGAACCAGAAGTGTATCTCGCCTGGTTATGTGCTGTTTGAAGAGTATGTGTCGTGCATAGACCTTATCCCCTGAACGGGCCTCCACGAGAAAGAGGTGGTAGCCCTGGCGAGAGGGAACCGGCGATGAAACACGACCCACAGGCAGGAAGAAGAGAACCGAGTCGATCTCAGGCAAAAGATCCCCACGCTTTACCCAACCAAGCGAACCGCCTCGCGAGCGGGTACGGGTATCTTCGGAGAATGACTCCGCCAGAATATCGAAATCGCCGCCCCGGGAGATGATATCGAGAACCTCCATAATCTTTCTTTCTATACGGGCTTGCTCTGCCGCCGAAGGTCTTATGCTGAAGGCGATGTGAGCCATGCGGATGTAGCCGGGAACCACAGCTATGGAGTCTTTGTTCTGCTCGTAGAATTTTCTGACCTCGTTGGGCGAGACGTAGGGTTGTATCTTACCCTGCGCTGTAAACATCTGCTGGATAATAGCCTGGAACCGTCCCTGATTCATGAGCAATTTGCGCAACCGATCACGAGTCAACCCCGCCTCTTCCAACTCGGCTCGAGTCTCGGGGAATGAATCAAGCTGGGCGTAGAAGGCTTCCAACCGACGATCGACGCCTTTGGCTATATCCTCTCGGTCAATCTCTATCGCCGAGTCAAGTGCGGCCTTCTTAAAGATAAGCTTTTGGGCGATAAGGCGATCGAGCACCACAAGCCTTAGCGAGTCTTCGGTTCCTTCCAGTAATGGGGCCTCAAGCTTGGCAAGGATCACCATCGCCTCAACCTCGCTTGAAAGGATCGGGTTGGCGTCTACCACGCCCACCACCCGGTCAGCACTCCCCCCCACCAGCGCTAAGGCCAATAAGAGCGTCACAGCACCCTAGTAAAAAAGATTCTCTATACGGATCTCGATCTCGGACTGGGCCGCGTTCTTGAGGGAATCAACCTTTTGTGCAATAACCTGCTCAGCCCGTTCGTTGGAAAGCATAGCCTGAAGGTAGGAGGCTACCTCCTTAAACTCTATGTCTTTACGAACCTTTCGCTTGTCTATGAGCTTGAAGATCATGCTGAGTCCCTGAGGGGTAAAGAGGGGCTCGGTGAACTCTCCGTGGCCAAGCGCAAAGACAGCGTCCTCCATCGCCAAGGTAAGGAGACCCGACCCCCTGGGGATGTAGGAACTAGGTTCGCCTTTGAGCGGATCAAGCGTATTCTGCTCGGCCAGCTTTAGGAAGTCGGCACCGCCCTTAAGCTGCTGGTGAATCTGTGTGGCAACTATAGGATCGGAGACCACAATCTGAGAGACCTTCACCTCGTAGAGAAACTCCTCCTTATGGGCATTAAAATAACCCCTGAGTTTATCTTGAGAAACCGTTATATTCTTGCTTGCTTCAGACAGCCATGCCTGGGTCAAAACCTGTTTGCGATTGATCTCGTATGCGAAGCTGAGCTGATCAAGGGCTGCACGAACCGTGTCCCTCTTCTCAAGCCCCATCCGTTTAGCTTGTCGGTATACTATCTCCTGCTCTATCCAGACGCTTATGATCTCCATTGGATCAACCTGGTTCCTGCTCTCAGGCGGAACGTACAGGGTCACCAACGTCTGGTAGTCCTGAAGGGTAAGCTTGGACGAACCGACACGGGCAACAATCTTTGTATCAGCCCCATCAACGTCCGAACCACCGACTATGTTCTGAACAAAAGGTGGGTTCAAGATAAGGAGCACAGCCACGAGCACAACAACCGCGCCTATAACTATAGCCCACGGCAGCCATCTCTTTTTATTCATCGGCTCTTTCCTTACCGATTTTTTCTTCGCCGATTCCTTCCTCATGGATTCTACTCCTCTATCCAGAAGACTCTGATTGGTTTATTTCCTCGAAAACTCTTAACTCGACTCGCCCTCCGGTTTCTCCTCCACCTTACCTACACGCAGCAGCAACCCCTCGTCGATCGTTACCTTGATCTTTTTGCGCAACTCTTCGATAAACGCGGCCTTAACTTCCTTTTCCTCCTCTCCTCGCAGTCTGCGTTCGATACGGCGCTCCTCGCTGTCGAACTCCTTGGTGTAGGCCGGCTGAACGTCATCCACCTTGACAATCCCGAAGCCGCCGGGAACCTCAAATGATCTGGAGTAGTTGCCCTTGGCGAGCCTGAACCCATGTTCCACGAAGGTCTTGAAGGAAACGTCGCCCGCTTTCCTGAAGCCTATTGAGCCTCCGCGCTTGGCAGACTGCTGATGATCTGAAAAGCGACGAGCGACCTCTTCGAAGGGCTGGCCTTGACGCAGAAGGGAGAAGGCTTGCTGGACGTCGCTGTAGGAGGACGTTTTTATGATTGAAAGTTTGCGCCTTTCAGGAACAAAGAACTCGTCAGGATGTTCATCGTAGTAAGCACGTACCTCCTCCGCGCCGATCTCGATCTTTTCGAGCACCTCTTCAGCGTATATCCTGTTCCTCATCTGGGATGCTATGTAGGCATCAATAGTTTCCTTAACCGCCGGATCGCGATCAAGCTTGCGTTTGAGAGCAACACTAACGAGCGCCGGACGCTGAGCTACATTTTTAGCAAAGTCCTGAAGCTGGTGAGGCGGAACACCCTCGGGGAAGCGGCTGTATACTGCAAGCATAGAACCAACGCTGTCTGTAACCTCTCCGCCGACCTTGATGGTCCAGGTTGCAAGTTCGGCCTCGCTCAAAGCCTCCTTGGGCTTTGAAAGCAGCGCAAGGCCGATGTTATTGTATTCGATATTTGCCTCTTCAAACAACCTCTCCAGACTCTCGTAACTCAGCTTGCCCTGACGCATACGCTCGATCTGGCTGATGATGGAGGCTTCCATCTCCTTGAAGGGGGGCTGATCCTCCTTCTCGCTGCGTTCGGCGAGATAGTAGATGTCGTAACCGCCGGATTCATTTTCTAGTGGCAAGGTGCTGCGTCCCTCTTTAAGGCGGGAGAGCTCCCTGAATGCCGGGTCCTCGAAGAAGGTGGACAACGGAATGGTGCCTACCTTACCGCCGTTGCGAGCACTAGGATGGGTTGAGTAACGCCCCGCCAGGGTATCGAATGGCACACCAGTTGAGAACTCCTGCAGGATCAGGTAACCCAACGTGTCGGAGTCGATATGAATGATACTCAGCGTAAGAAGAATCTTATCGGCTTCGTAGAAACGTTTCGCATCCAAACGTGAAGCCTTTGCCTTCTCAACGACCTCTTTCATGTAAAGGGTGTTGATTAGAACCCTGTCAACAGCGTCCTGGAGACCTTCCTTGATGGTCGGATCCTCCTCGTATCCGCGACTTCTAGCCTCGGCTACCAGGAGCTTATCTTCGATTAGTTTGTCCAGAACCTGTTTCTTTGCCTCAAGCTCGGCTTCTTCGCTGGGGTAGGACCGTGGTCGGTAGGCTGCGAGAAAATCCTTCACATTGATCGTCTCGTCTCCCACACGCACCAGGATGCGTTCTTCCTGCGTTCCGCATGCCAGAACGCAGGCTAGGATTAAAAGTATGGGAAATGTCATCCTTCTCATAACCTAAAGTATAACCTGAGCTCAGTCCTTGTCAAGTAAAGGTAGTTCGTGCGCGGGGAGATCGTTACCAGGGTTGGAGGCCGGGGAGCGCCACGATGAATCCGCCGCAAAGTTTCTCCGTAGGCACTCGGCATTCCTTTGGGTGCACTAAGCGAAACCTCCTGAACGGATGATGGCCAAGAGATCCATGGTGAACGCTACCGCCCAGTGAAGGAACACGCAGGGCAAGAAACTCCGTGATCGTAGTGCAACCCATCCAAGGGCTATTGCCGCAATGAAGGATCCGTACGCCTCAAGTTCAGGCTTACCTATGTGAAGTAACGCGAAGGGGATGGCACTGGCAAGGATGGCCCAGCGCCCCAACTTTGGCTCAAGCCCGAACAAAAGAAAGCCGCGATTGAGAAACTCCCAGCCAAACATATGCAAAAGGTGCACCGCCTCCCAGATCAGGAACACCTTAAGGCTCTCCCGGGCAAGCCCGAAGAGGGGATAAGTTCTCGCAAAGTCCTTCTGGAATACCGCGAATAGCACGAATCCAAGCATGATAGCGAAGAAGATTGCGACATCGCGCCAGCCAACGCCTCGCCCCAGTCTGAAGCCGAAGTCGCGGAAACGGTGCTGCGGGAAGGTTTCCTTTATCTTGGGCCACGCGATGGAGATCAGTCGAAGTATTAGGATTATTACAACGGGCAGAAGCAGGAACCATAACCCGTCTACGGCCATCTTTTCCGGTAAACGGAACTGGCGCTCGAACAGGTTAAGCTGGAAAAGCTTGCGGTGATAACGGGGGAAGATCAAAACAAAGCTGTATACGGCGCATACCACCAAGGGGCCGGCAGGCCGCAGAAGTTTCTTTAGCTCTTCCCAATAGTAGGAAAGAAACCTCTTAGAGGTGGTAGAATTCAAAGTGCCCTTCTCCACAGGATCAACCTGGGTCCTTACGAATGCCTTAGAAGAAGCGGAAGCTGATCTTGCTTGAGATTTCGGCTGAGAGGCCTTTTACCCGTGTGGAGTGGTTTAATGCCAAGGTGTTCGACATCACGAGGTGGTCTACGATCAGGTAGTCGAACGTTCCGGTTAGCTGGTTGTGTAGAACAAAGCTGTAGTCTTCTGCTTCTTCCGGCCTTGTGCGGTCTACGTTCAGCTGGTAGGTTCCGACGAGATCGATCACTGAGTTTACCTCGTAGAGAACTGAAAGCAGCAGACTTCCGTGGAGTTCCTTGCCGAACTTTCCCGAGGTGAAGGGTAAGCGCAGGTTTGTCTTTTCAATGAGCTGGTTCCGAAAACCAAGGGGATGGGCAAAGTCAAAGGCCAGACTGGCAAATGCGGCACGTCCGGCAGCTTTGTAGGCGGGAAGCAGGTCGTAACCTACCCCTAGGTTCACTTCGTATCCGTAATAGCGTGTGGAGATGTATTCATCAAGCACGTCCGTGATGATCAAGGAGCCGGCGCTGCCCAATTCCGCATCATGCAGGAGATTCGACCTGTTAAGGATGCTTTCCAGCGATTTGTAGTACTCACGTTCCCAATAGTAGTACCTCTCCTTGTAGGTTCGTTTGGCTTCCGGTGCCAACTCCCTGGCGAAACTCATTAATGTTCCGAGGTTCAGGCTGTCGAGTAGCACGCCTTGAGCCAGCATCCTTTCTTCGATCCGCAGAGCACGGGCGAGCGGGGTAGCGCTGACGAATCGGCCGTAACCCAAACCGATGATGGCTTGCGTCGCAGGATAATCGTAACCAGTCAATACATCGCCTTCCAGCTTTGCGAAGGCCAGAAAATCTTTGCCGGAGATTAAGTACTTGTTGTACTTCGCCTCCCACTGGATCTGGTAGTTGATTTGTTGAGTGGTGTCTGTATCCAATGTGTCGGGAGCTAAGGTGTCTTGCTCAAAGTTAGCGCTCAGGTTGCCGAATAAGTTGAGGTTATAGCTTGAGGGCAGGGTTGCCTGAAACCTCTCGAAGTTGAGGGAAGCATTCCCAAAGTTAGAAACAACATCACCTCCAGTCATACCGAGATGGTAGTTAAATCCAGTGGAGAGGACCTGGTCACTGCTCTGGTCCACATCGTAATCGGTTAATCTTAAAGCAAGCAATACGCATGGAAACAGCACTACAGCAACCATTATTCTTTTCATAAATCCTCCTTGGTGGTTAGAAGATTATACGAATGGCTTCATCGCTGTCAAATAACCTGTAAGATTCAGCCGTTTTGTTGCCTAATCGCTTGACTCTTATCAACTTAGGGGTAAACTTTATCTTATGTTTAGCCTTATCTGTCTTCTGGCCGCACCGCTTGAGGTCAGGCTTTCTTCGGACACGCTCGAGCAGGGGGAGATTTGCTACCTCTTCGTAGAGACGCAAGAACACGGGCTGCTCTCGCTTTCCTACCGCGGAGAGCCCTACCCATTGAATCCATGGGGTGAGGGCTTTGCGGCATTAATCCCCACCTCATACAAAACCACCCCAGGCCGCAAAGCGATACACATTACCCTCACCCAGAGTTGGAACCAGGATGTTGTGGACACGGCGATCTACGTTACGGCAAGGGATTTTCGCAAGTCGGTCATCACCCTTCCTTCGTCTAAAAGGGGAACGATTGATACCACCAGGCAGCGCCGTAAACAGGAGGAATACAAGACGGTAGTCGAGGTGATCAATGCGCCGTCTGAGGAATACTATGCAATTTTGCCTGAGATATTCCCCTGTCCTAAGAAGATCTCAGGTACATATGGGGATGAGCGCTGGACAGGAGGCCGCAAGCTCTGGCATCATTCGGGCCTGGACTTTGCCGTTCCCGAAAGAACACCGATCCTTGCGCCCTGCGCCGGTTGTGTGGTGATGGCGCGCGATGCCTTTATTCGTCAGGGGAGCTTTGTTATCCTTGATCACGGTGCAGGGCTTAAGAGCCTCTACTACCACATGAGCGCCAGGAACGTTGAGGATGGAGATGTAGTCCAAACCGGAGATACGCTTGGTTTTGTGGGTTCGACCGGTCTTGCAACAGGGCCTCATCTGCACATGAGCGTCTACATTAACGGGATTGCGGTGGATCCTCTCTTTTGGCTTGAACAAAAGGAGCCGTTTTGAAGACGAGTAAGCGCCTGTGGTCGATTCTAGTGGCAGTTGTCGTAGCTGCAGTTCTGGGGATTGCAGGGATAGTTCTTGCCTCAACCGGCGTGATGGAGCGAATCATTCGTCCGTCTGAGGAAAAGGTTGCTACATATTTCCCTCCTGCACGCAAGATCACGATAGCCGCAGTTGGCGACATCATGATGGGTACCGACTATCCGTCTTCGAAGCTGCCGCCCCAGGACGGCGCACTGTTATTTGAAGACCCCGCCCCAATCCTGCGTGCGGTAGACATAGCCTTCGGCAACCTTGAAGGACCGATCACCACAGCAAGGGCATGCACCAAGAATACCTCCAATCCACGCACCTTCGCCTTCCGCTGTCCACCCAAGCTTGCCAAGAACCTGGCGACCGCAGGCTTCGACGTGATTGGCCTTGCAAACAACCACGCACGAGACTTCGGCTACGCAGGCATGGTGGAGACCAAACGTATCCTGGACAGCTTGGGGATCCAGTACTCGAGCAAGAACGGCGAGGTAGCGGAGTTCATTGTAGACAGCTTCAAGATTGGTCTTATCGCCTTCTCCACCGGCTCGTCGCCACGCTCGATCCTGAATATTGATCTATGCCGCATGGAGGTTGCTGAGCTGGCGCAGAAGTTTGACATACTCATCGTAAGCTTTCACGGGGGCGCTGAGGGAACTAAGGCACTGCATACCAGGGATGCTTTCGAAAATCTCTACGGCGAGCCGCGCGGCAACGTTATCCGGTTCGCGCACGAGATGATTGACGCAGGGGCCGATCTCGTGATCGGTCACGGCCCTCATGTTCCACGTGGTATGGAGGTTTACAATGATCGGCTCATCGCCTACAGCCTTGGTAACTTCTGCACCTACCGGTGCATGCAGCTTGTCGCTGAGCTCGGCTACGCGCCGCTTCTGGTGGTTGAGGTTGACTCGGTGGGTCGGTTCCTTCGCGGCGAGATTTACTCGTTTAAACAGATCCCGCCGGGTGGGCCTTCCAAAGACACTTCCGATGCGGCTTTCCGCCTTATGCGCGATCTATCCATTGTTGACTTCCCTCAGTCCGCGCCCCGGTTTTCAGAGAGCCTGAGTTTCTATCCGCCAGGAGACTCCGCCTCAACCCTTGCCCCTGAGGAGCCGAACACGAATGGGAACTCCGATTCCCCGCCATCCTCACATTAGAGGTGGATAAAACCCCCTCTCAATGGATTACGGTTGTTGGTGGAGGGCTGGCCGGCTGCGCTGCTGCACTTGAGGCGGCCAAACAGGGAACTTTGGTAAAGTTGTATGAGATGCGACCAACTAAGAATACTCCAGCCCATACCACGGATAGGCTGGCCGAACTGATCTGTTCGAACTCGCTTGGTTCGCTCCGTCCCACGCGGGCGCAGGGACTCTTAAAGGAAGAGCTTAGACTCCTTGACTGCGAGCTCTTAAAGATCGCACAGGAGTGCTCTGTCCCGGCGGGTACCGCACTTACGGTGGATCGAGAATGCTTTGCCTCGAAGGTAACTCAGAGGATAGAGGAACATCCGTTGATCGATCTTATCCGTGAGGAGGTTACAGAGATACCTCGAGGATTAACGATCCTCGCAAGCGGTCCTCTGACTTCTGAGGCGCTCACCCGATCCATCAAAGAGTTCTGCGGTGAGGATTTTCTCTACTTCTACGACGCGGTGGCACCGATAGTGAGCAGGGATTCGCTCGATCTTTCCAAGCTTGTTCAAGCATCACGCTACGATGCTGGCGAGGCCGGGTTCCTCAACTCCTTTATGGATAAAGAGGAGTATCTGCGATTCCACGCGGCGCTCATCTCGGCCAAGCAGCATCCGCTTCACGATTTTGAGGATAGCTCCTTCTTTGAAGGATGCCTGCCCATAGAGGAGATAGCTCGCAGGGGAGAACGCTCTCTGGCATTCGGGCCTCTTCGCCCTACCGGTTTCAGGGATGCAGAATGGCGAAGGCCATACGCGGTCGTCCAGTTGCGGCCCGAGGATAAAGCAACCACAATGTATAATCTCGTCGGCTTCCAAACCAACCTTCGCAATTCAGAGCAGGAGCGGGTGTTCCGGATGATCCCTGGTCTTGAGAGTGCGGGGTTCCTGCGCTACGGTCGTATGCACCGCAACACGTATATTGAGGCACCCAGACTCATCCAGCCGACCTTACAGTTTCGCAAACGTGCAGACCTCTTTATCTGCGGGCAGCTTTCCGGTGCCGAGGGGTATCTATCGGCGATCACCACCGGACTTCTCGCCGGTCTAAACGCATCACGACTGTCAGAAGGAAAGCCACCTCTCCTTCTCCCGCCCCAGACCATGCTGGGAGCTTTATTGGCGCGTCTGGCAGGCCAAGGGTCCTATGCCAGCCTTATGGATAGATTTACGCCGACCAAACCTATCTTCGCTTTACTGCCGTCCCTCGATCCTTTACCCAAAGGGAAAGAAGCACGTCGTAAGGCCTATGCCGAACGTAGCCTGAGTGCCCTTAAAAAATTACTGGACAGCCTGGATTAGCCATTACGTCTCTAGCTTCCAGATTATCTCTTCCACCTTGAGCTCTGTTGGTGGAACCGCAATGGTTTCTTTAAACTCCGCTTCTACCTTGCTTGAGAAGCCTTCGAGTTCCTGCGCGCGTGAACGGCTTGCAATCAAGCAGCCTCCTCGCCGCGAGGTTTTCAATAAAGACTCGTAGGTTTTATCCGAGGCGTAACGCTCAAGGGTGTATCGGGCCACGAAGGTCTGGCATTTGGCACAGCGGACATACACCCTGACCGGACACCCAGCTTCAACACGAACCAGATTCTGGGTGTCCTTTGACCCGCATTGCGGGCAGGTCTCTATCTTAACGGCAAAAGCCATACAATCTCCTCTCACATGATGCCGAGATGAGGCCAGATAACTAAACCAAAGAGGAAGATGACCCCCACTGCAATTACGGCTACGATTATGCCAGCACGAAACATGTGCTTGACCTTAAGAAGCCCTGAGCCGAACGCTATGGCGTTAGGTGGGGTGGAGACTGGCAGAAGCATGGAGGCCGAAGCGGCGAGAGCGACGCCCGCCACAAGGCTGTTGCTCTCTGCAGCGAATCCCATCGCTAAGGGCACGATAAGGGCAGCGGACGAGGTGTTGGATATGAAGTTGGTGAGAACCACGGTGATCAGGATGAAACCGATAAACAAAGCTATGGGCGGCAATCCTTCCATCCCCAAAGAGGTAATAAGCCACTTATCCAATCCGGACGCTGCAACCGCCTTTCCGAGCGCGAGTCCACCCCCCATGAGGATCAACACGTCCCAACCCAACGACCGGAAGTCCTTGCGTCCCAGAAGTCCAAGCGAGAAGAAGACAACGGCAGGCAGAAGCGCCACAATGGCGTCAGGAATCTTGTGAAGCCTTCCCGTAAGCCAGCCTGCAACCGTCGCCAGCAGGGTTCCTAAAACCACCCACTCCTTCCAGCTCAGTTTTTTCACCTTTTGCAGAGAGAAGGTAAGTTCGGGGGTCCTCGGACGGAAGAGGATCAGGATAAGTATCCAGGTAAGCACAAGCAGGATAATGGCTACAGGTAGCGCGAGCCCCATCCACTCCAGGAAGTTCATCTTTACGCCTGCATCACGCAGGGCAGTGATGGCGATGGCGTTAGGCGGTGTCCCTATGGGGGTGGCCATACCTCCCAGGTTGGCGGAAAAGGGTATTCCGATAAGAAGCCCGATCTTCATGGGATCTTTCTCATCTATGGAACGCACGAGCGGCAAGGCAACCGCGATCATGAGCGCTGTGGCTGCGGTGTTGGACATCCACATGGAGAGTAAAGCGGTTACCCCCATGAACCCAGCAAGGATTGCGGCAGGTTTCTTGCCCACCCTTCGCAGTATCGCCGACGCAAGCACCGAATCCAGATCATAGCTTTCTAGCCCACGTGCCAGAACGAATCCACCCAGGAATAAAAGGATCACAGGGGAGAAGAATGGAGCAAGGAACGCCTTGTATCCTCCTGCAAGCGAAGGAAGATGGGGCGGTACGAATATCGAGAGGAGTGCGGCGATCACAAGAGATGTAATGTAGAGGGGGATGGCTTCGGAGACCCACAAAATCAACGCAAGTGCGAATACCGCAAGTGTGCACCTGGCGGCTATATCCATCCCTGGAATGGGAGCAAAGAATATCCCTAAGAAAACCGATGAAGCAAGGCCAATAAAGAAGATTCGCCAGCCGAGCTTCACCTAGCCTCCGGTTATTATCCGGGAGATGTCGTTGTAGAAAACAAGTATCACAAGCGCTGCGATGAGAGCCACGCCTATGTAGGTGGCCACCGTCCACACCATCTTTCCCAATCGGCGCCCGATTATCTTCTCAATCGTGAACATAAGGATCCGACCACCGTCAAACAGGGGGATAGGAAGCAGGTTGAGTATGGCAAGACTTATGGAGAGAAAGGCAAGAAAGCTTAAGAGGGCGTCGAATCCCAGGCTTAGGCTTTGAGCGGTAAGCTGGTATATCCCTACTGGCCCGGCCAGGTTTTTGACTGACTCCTTACCTGTGAAAAGTCTGCCCACCGTGACCAGAATACGTGCGGTGATTTCTCCGGTGCGCACAAGCGGCAGCCAGATGGCCTCCTTAAATGTCAACGCTCGTGAAGGTAGAGCAGCCACAACTCCAACTTTAGGTGAACCGGTGGTGTTCATCACTTCGGGTACGATACCTGCCCTAAGGGTATCCGATTTGTGGATCCATGTAAATTCAAGCGCCTCTCCGCTATCCGCGGCACTGACTGCTCTGACCAGTTCATGCCAATACCGGACGGGTTTTCCGTCGATCGCTATTATCCTGTCCCCTGGTTTAATCCCTGCGCGGTCAGCCGGACCCTTAAGAAGCACACGTGCCACCACCGCATCAACCAGATAATCTACCTCGGATCGATCGGATGGCGCAAGCAAAAGATCGTGCCGGCCGTCCGAACGAACAACGGTCACCTTTAAGGTATCGGGGTTGGGAATGAAATCTATGAAACCGTAGAAATCCCTCACCTTTTTACCGTCCACAGTCACAACCCTGTCTCCTGCCTGAAATCCGGCCTGCGTCAAGGAGGAGCCTTCTGGTAATTCAAGAACAGCAGGTGGTGTCTCGATCCCATAGACTATTCCGATGAAGAAGTAGACAATCACGGCAAGCAGTAAGTTGGCCACTATCCCTGCGGCGGTTGTTGCGGTCTTGCGGCCGAATGGAAAGGAAAAGAACCCTTCAGGGTCGTCGAAATCCTCCCCTTTAAACTTGACATAACCCCCCAGAGGCAATACCGAGAGCTGGTAGGTGGTTTCGCCTATCTTCCATTTAACAATCGCCGGTCCAAAGCCTATGGAGAAGCGCTCCACTGGGATCTTTGCAAGCTTGCCCACAATAAGGTGGGCGAATTCGTGGAAACCTATAAGTACAAGAAGTAAGGCTATGAAAGCCAAGATGTTAAGGATGGTGTTCACAAAACCCCTTGTTTGACGAACTCTTTAGCCAGACGTTCCGCCTGTCTCGTCTCTTCGATCGAAGGCGTCCGGATATATCTATGCACCTCAAGTGCGCCTTTTATCAACTCAGGGATACGTTCGAACTGCAAGCGTCCGGCAAGGAACTGATTGACTGCCTCCTCATCGGCTGCCTGCAGCACCGCAGGAGCGGTGCCTCCTCGCTTGAGGGCCTCATACGCAAGAGCCAAGCATGGAAAGCGCTTGAGGTCCGCTCTCTCGAACTCAAGCGACCCGACCTTTGCCAGATCAAGCTGGGATACAATCCTAGGGCCACGTTCAGGGTAAAGAAGGGCGTATTCGATAGGCAAACGCATATCGGGCAAGGAGAGTTGAGCAAGCACCGAGCCGTCCATGAACTCAACTAATGAGTGGACGATCGACTGAGGGTGCACTAGAACCTTGATCCTTCGAGGCTCAATCTTGAACAGAAAGTGGGCCTCTATGACTTCAAAGCCCTTGTTCATTAGCATAGCAGAATCGACCGTGATCCGTTCCCCCATGTTCCATGTAGGGTGAGCGAGAACATCCTCCGGTTTGGCCCCTTCGTAGCTTCTGTTTCTGAACGGACCACCAGAGGCGGTAAGTATCAATCGTTTGACCGTCGCGGGGTCCCTTCCCTCTAAACACTGGTGGATGGCGTTGTGTTCGGAGTCTACGGGCAAAAGCTCCCCCTTGCCTTCCTTCAGCGCCTGGTTTACGAATCTACCGAAGCTTACAAGTATCTCCTTTGTGGCCAGCGCTACCCTCTTACCTGCTCTCAATGCGGCAAGCACCGCATCTACGGCCGCAGTGCCTGTCATCGCTACCACAAGGATGTCGAGGTCTGGATGCCGTGCCAGATTCAGGAGCGCGGCAGAGCCGCAGGAGACGGGTATCCTTGAAGAGGAAAGCAACGCACATTGTTCTTCATCCAAAACGACCGCTTGTTGGGGTGTAAACTCGGCTATCTGGGAGGCCAGGAGCTGGATATTTCGGTTTGCCGCCAGACCGAATACCCGCAGCCTTGAGCTTAGCTCCTTGATTACCTCAACGCTAAGGCGTCCGATGGTTCCTGTTGATCCCAGTATGGCTACGTTTTTCACCGCTTGCGCGTCAGGGGTATGTTCCCGCTGCAAGAAGCTCTTCGGCAAGCTCCAGATCGCGGCGGAAGGTTACTTTTAGGTTTTCGGCTCTGCCTGGGATGATGTGGATTCTTTCTCCAAGCCGTTCCACGTAGCTTGCCTCGTCGGTTCCTATAAACCCTTCGGCCTCAGCTTTTGCCAAGGCTTCTCTCAAAATCGGTAAGCCGAAGAACTGTGGGGTCTGCGCCTGGTAGACGCATTCTCTGGGTATGGTTTCTACTACCAGGTTGTCCTTCACCTGCTTCAGGGTATCGGTCGCTGGGATAGCGTAGATGGCCGGGCCTTTTGACTGAACCACGTGGAATCCCCTGGCTATCTCTTCGGCACGAACGAAAGGCCTTGCCCCGTCATGCACGGCCACAAATCCCTGCGGGGGCAGCACCTTTAGACCGGCCTTCAGAGAATCCAGTCTTTCAGCTCCACCCGGGATAACCGCCTCCACCTTCTCTATCCCCCTCTGTTTGATCTCATGTTCGAAGAACTCTACATTCCCCTCGTCTGCGACCATAACGATCAGATCAACCTCTGGGCATTGTTCAAATGCAAGGATGCTCCACAGAGCCAGTGGATGCCCGCTAAGCATCATCCTTTGCTTTGGGGAACCGAATCGCCCGCCGCGTCCTGCGGCCAATATGAGACCGAACCTCATTTTATGCTCCTTTTTTTTAATGCTCCTTTTGCCCTGCGGGGCAAAAGATCGCAAAGGAAAGAGGTTCTGAACGTAAAAGGAGGTGCCGATGAGATTAGAGTCTCGCACAACATACCTCGTTTGAGACATCGACAAGATCTTTTAAATCCGTTCGGCATACTTTACGTCCTTGTTGGAAGGCGGTCTAAGACGTTCTTTCTGGAATCCCGCATCCTGAACACGGATACGAAGTCTATAAGCTCACACCTGGTGCATTCAAGGCATCTTATGCAGGCGGTGCTCTGGGGATTCTCATAGGGCTTGATCTCCATCGGACAAATGCGGTAACACATATCGCATTGGTTGCAGTTGGCTTTATCAACACGAAGCCGCATCAAGCTTACAGGGTTTCCCAGAGAAAAGATCGCCCCTAGTGCACAGACCCTGCAGAACGGCCTCTTGGCGAAAACCGAGAGCGTAAGGGTTAGGGCCAGGATGGCAAGTTTGGTGGTAAAGAGCCATCCCAAAAGTCGAGGCAGCTGGGGATCCAATAGTACCTGGGGGATTCCTGCTCCCAATATCCCTGCCGGACACAACTTGCAGAACCACGTCTCACCGGTCAGGAAGACTACCAGCCCGGCTATAATCACTAAGGAAGCGAACTTGAGATAGTGAGTCCAGTAGGGGAGCCCCAGCTTAGCCGTGCGTATCTTGTATAAAAGATCCTGCAGGAACCCGAATGGGCAGAGGAATCCGCAGGGCATGCGGCCTACTACCGCCGATATAGCAAGCATAGATCCAGCGGCGAACCAAGGGATCTGCTTTACGGCGATGAAGTGTTGGATTGAACCCAGGGGGCACGCACCACCTGCGGCAGGGCAGGAGTAACAGTTAAGTCCAGGTACACATATACTTTTGGTGGTCGTTTCCACGATGTTGTTACTTGCGGCGATCACTTTGGCCAGACCGGCGGTTGGCGTCTTACCGATTCGCTCCAGTATCCTACCCCAGAGGCCTGCCACGTTGAAGTTCATGGCGAGCGCCGAGAATACCTGAACTAGGAGACGCCTCATTACCCGATCCCTATGCAGGACAAACACAATATAACTGCGTTACGCAGAATCTCCGGCAGATCCCCCAACCTTATGCCGAACACACACACCGCTATCATTAGAGCTAGAATCGGTATCCATAGCCAACGCAGTAGTTGTCGCATAGCGAAGCTTACGGAAAAGAGCGCCGGTTGTCAAGAAACGAAAATACCCACACACCTTGACAGGGTATCGTTCCATTCCTATAGTTATTTAAGTAAGCCAAAAGAGCCAAACCCTTCAACACAAGGAGGAGGACATGAAAAGAATAGGCTATCTAGAAGGTACGGATCCCGGACTTCTCTCCAAGTTGGTTTTGGATGGAATGGGAACCATGCCGTTGGGCAACGGATGGGACGGTCACGGCAAATACATCAACCACCTTACCAATGAGGACAACGTATCCGCGGTTGTGGGCTATCTGCACAAGATCTTCCCGCCTGAAGGAACAGCAGAAGGTCCCAGGGACGTGCTGTTTTCCTGCAGGACCCACAAGATCCCGGTTTATCTGATCGTTCCCAAAGCCAAACACAAGGCAGCCAGATCGTACCTCAAGCAGATGGCTGAAGGGGTCACGCTGGTTGATCCTTCGGAGGTCTACGACGCACTAACGAAATGAACCCTCCTTTTCGCCTGACGGCGAAAAGATCGGGGGAATGAAATCTGTAGGCCAACCTTTGGTTGGCCTCTCATTTTGTCCCAGAGGGACAAAAGATCGCAGTTCCCTCACCCTACCCCTCTCCCAAAGGGAGAGGGGGTAAAAATGAGGGCTGGCTAACAGCCAGCCCTCCCATTATTTATTGTCTTCCGATCTTTTCTCCCGCGGGAGAAAAGGAGGATAGGTTTCCGGGGTCCCCGCGATAAATCCTCCTTTTCTGCTTCGCAGAAAAGATCGGAGATAATAAAGGTAAGGCCAACCTTAAGGTCGGCCTTCATTTTCAATTCTGCGATCCTTTTGCGCTTCGAGCGCAAAAGGGAGCATGTGTGTTATACCCAGCCGCGGAGCTTGACCGCCTCGGCCACACGCGCCACAGAAACCAGGTAGGCGGCCAGGCGCATGTGCACCTTCTTCTCCTTATGCATCTTGTAAACCGCGTGGTAGGCCGCAGTCATCTTGGCATCCAGCTGCTTGCGAACCTCTTCCAGCGGCCAGTAGTAGTTGTAGGTGCCCTGAACCTGCTCGAAGTAGGAGACTGTCACGCCGCCTGCGTTGGCCAAAAAGTCCGGGATCACGTGCACACCCTTTTCGTGAAGGATAACGTCGGCCTCCGGGGTGGTAGGTCCGTTCGCCAGCTCGCAGCTGATCTTGGCCTTGATGCGCGGCGCGTTCTCCTTGGTTATCACGTTCTCAAGCGCGGCGGGATAGAGAACATCCACATCGAGCTCCAGAAGCTCCTCATTGGTGATCTTGGTGGATCCTGGGAAGCCGCCTACCTTCCCGGTCTCAAGCTTGTGCTTGACGATGGCCTTGGGATCCATGCCGCCTTCTACATAGATACCGCCGCGGGAGTCGGAAACAGCAACCAGCTTACCGCCGCCCAGCACCTCAGGATGCAGAAGCGCCGCGAACTGACCGGCGTTGCCGAATCCCTGAACGGCGTATGTCCCCTTGGGATCAATACCAAGGATCTTGCAGGCCTCACGGAGTGTGAAGATGCCGCCGCGTGCGGTAGCGTCGCCGCGTCCCTGGGAGCCGCCGATCGGGATTGGCTTGCCGGTGATCACCGCAGGATGATTGCGGCCCACGATGCTCTCGAACTCATCCATCATCCACGCCATGATCTGTGGGTTGGTGTAGACGTCAGGAGCCGGGGAGTCGCGATGTTCGCCTAGCTCACGGGCAATCACACGCATCCATCCGCGGGCCAGACGCTCCTTCTCGCCCTCGGAGAACTCCTTGGGATTACAGGTAACACCGCCCTTACCGCCGCCCAAGGGAATGTCAACGACCGCGGTCTTCCAGGTCATCCATGCGGCAAGGGCGCGCACGGTATCCATGGTTTCGGCAGGATGCCAGCGAATGCCGCCCTTTGTAGGACCGCGGGCATCGTTATACTGAACGCGGTAGCCGTGGAAGATCTCGGTGGTTCCGTCATCCATCTTCACCGGGATGGTGAAGGAGTACTCACGGCGCGGCCAGCGAAGAATCTGGCGCATCGCTGGCTCAAGTCCGAGAACCTCGGCTGCTTCATCGAATTGAGCCTGTGCTATCTTGAAGGGATTCAGCTCTTCGCTCATTGATTATCCTCCTAGCTAGAGAAGGTTGGGGGTTTATATTTCTTATCATCGAGAGACGGAGGGCAGCTGGTCTTCCGTTCTCGACGGCCCGCAAAGGAGCGAGGATTAAAAAACTTCTATAACGCTTCTCCCTATTCGCTTAAGACCTTCAGCTCCACGCGGCGGTTCATGTCACGTCCCAGGATCGTGCGGTTATCTCCTATCGGTGCAAGCTCTCCATAGCCCTTGACTACAAGTCTTCTCTTGCTGATGCCCCTCTTGATTAGGTAGTCTCGTACCGCTTCCGCACGTTTGCGTGAGAGTTCTCTGTTGGCCTTGGCATCACCTACGCTGTCTGTGTGTCCCTGTATCTCGACAACCATCTTCGGTCGGTCATTAAGGAAGCGCACGACGTCCTCAAGTACGGGCACATAGCGCGGCTCGATCAGCTTCTCGCCCGGTCTGAAGTGGAAGATGATCCAGTTCTTGCTCATGTTGATGTCGAGTTCAGTGGTGGAGCCGGCACCTACCTCGGAGGTGATCTCGTGATCGAAGTAGCCTCGCGCTTGTGCATGCAGGGTGTACTTGCCCGCTTCAAGCCCCACGATCTCGTAGCTCCCGCCGCGTGGGCCGGCACGAACCGCGTCACCCGTTTCGACCACGTAGACGTTTGCAAGGATGCCTGAGCCATCTTCCGCATCCTTTACCGTTCCGCGGATTGTCCCTTTATTGCGGATGTCCTTAAGAACAAGGTCCTCAGCCTTTGTCGGAGAATCCAAGGTAACCTTCAGTAGCTTAGGTTTGCTGCGGTATCCTTCTTGGGATGCGACGAGCGTCACCATGCCGGCGGGCACCGCACGCATCTTGTAGAGGCCTCTTTCGTTAGCGGTGGTCTCCTGGGTGTAGTTATCGCTAAAGACCTCGATCTCGGCACCCGACGCAGGATTACCGTCAGGGTAGACTGCCTTGCCTACTATTTCCGTTCCCTTGGGGAGTTTATGGTAAGGCGAGGTGTAGAGATTCAGCCCGGCAACCAACCGGGGTGAGTAGCTGGTAGTGGTGTCAATGAGGTTCTCAAGACGTGTTACTGCAAGATAGAGTTCCCAGTGATTAAATCCCACCTTGGTGCCGAAGTTCACATCCCTTCCGTCGTACTCTGCGGCTACAGAAAACCAATCACGGTAGTTGAACTCTACTGCTCCAAAAAGCCCGAACGCCAGTTCGGAGACCGCGTTCTCGTTGAAGATATCGGTGTTGAAGTACTGGGAGATGCGTCCGTAACCCGTGTAGCGGCCTCGCCCAAGACCTGCGTGGATACGGAAGTAGTTGCAGAACTGTTTTGAGACCACAGCGAATGCACTGAACCACTCCTGCTGTTCCCAGTAGATAAATCCTGGTTTGTCGATGATTTTATCCTCGGGATTCCAGTTACCGGAGCCAGGATCCGCACTAAGTTCGTTGCCTCCTCCAAAGGAACCGATGTACGGCACCCATGTTATCTCATGGACCCCTATCGCCACAGATGGGGAGTACTTCTTCTCCCGCAGCAAGAGGGCGGTGAAGCCCAGAGAGTAGTTTTCAAGGCTGTAGGCTGAGAGGGATATCTCCAGGAAGTTCCCTATGCCTGCGCCCAGACAGAGATCAAAATCGTAAGGGGGGGGTATAGAATCGTAGGCGCTTAAAGCAAACGCTCCAACCGCCGTCCCTTGAATCACCTTGTGCCGCAGCACATAGGCGGTCGGGACATCTATCAATACGGAAGAACGATTGAACTCGGCAAAAAGTGCCAGGGCTAAGCCTAATAGCCCTACCACGATCTTTTTGCCCATATCGCCTCCTTTCGACTGAGACTTTAGTAAAGTTTACCGAGAAATCACCCCTTTGTCAAGGTAAATAGAGGCATATTTTGTGTTCCGAAAGAATTACTAAAGGCTCACGTCAGGGAGCTTAGCGTTACGGCCCCAGAAGCATCACCTCACCTCGAATAATATGCTCCTTTTTGCCTTCGGCAAAAAGATCGCAGACCCTCGCCTCTAACTCCTGCCAGACGGTGGCACTTACGTCTTCCGGAGGGCGAGGAGAACCATATTACCCCTCTTCCAAAGGGAGAGGATCGGGTGAGGATTATTTAACTAGGATAACCTTTTGGACTGACCTCTCTTTGTCGGTAAGCACGATGAAGTAGACCCCAGCGCAGAAGGGTGTTACGGGCCAGCGGACGGTGCCTTGCGTCTGAGTTGAGTGCAACTCGTCAACCTTGCGGCCTGAGGCGTCGAAGATTGAAGCTCGAAAGCCATCGGGTCTATCTTGATATCGCAGCACTATTTGAGGACCGATGGAGGTAACCACCTCCCAATCGGATGTTATTCTGACAATAGGCT
>Ga0209991_10000053_pt1 | contig 47140 bp, 41 predicted proteins | sample ChitaG_FD_183167 | JGI IMG/M metagenome (GOLD analysis project Ga0209991, IMG submission 183167) | Deep subsurface microbial communities from South Pacific Ocean to uncover new lineages of life (NeLLi) - Chile_00310 metaG (SPAdes)... | ecosystem: Environmental > Aquatic > Marine > Oceanic >... | reverse complement strand
TATCTGCATTCGGCGTTAAACTACCGGACGCCGAATCAGGCCGAAGAAACCTATAACTTGACCACGGGGACTCTCTTAGAAACCGCTTGCTAAATGGGGAGCACTACACGTTCAACCTTGATGACGATGCGCACCGCATGCTGGTGCGGAATGGATTTGTCATTCTGCCCGAGCCCAAGAACGAAATGTTTGAATTCTACAGCGCTGAATATCCCTTCATCACCACGGACGTGATCTTTCACACTTTCATGATCCTTATGCGGGCAAGCCTTGACGAACTAGAAACAATCATTCTGCGCGAACGGGTAGGCAATTTCGCCCTGGACATGGTGCAGGCAAGCCTGCGCCAGAAAGGCATGTTACCCAACAAAGAATTGGCCGAACTCGCAAGTCACAATGCCGCCTTCTTTGCCATACCTGCGGCCCTCTGCGGTGCGACGAGGCTGGAACGTTTGGATCTGACGGAGTCGTGGCAACGGATCGTTAAAGAGGAACTGGTTCGTATTCGCGAAGCAAGTGGAGTAGCCACCAGTCGGATTCTTGGGCTGGAAGAGGATTATACCCAATACAAACCGCGCGGAAGGCACAGCGCCAAACCGGGCTTGTCCGGTTACTTCAAAGGCATGACTTGGCTGGGGCGGGCAATTTTTCAGGTCAAATCCCGGGAAGCGACACGGCGGGCGCTGCTGCTGCTGGATATTCTTGAGCGCGAACCGCGCTTGAGAGAGGAATGGGAAGAGCTGGATCGGCTTCTGGGCCAATTCTTCGGCCCGCGAGATGACCTGGCCTTCCCCGATTACTGGAATGCGGCGGGAGAGGTTACCAAGCTCGAGGACGGAATCCCAGCCCCGTCGATCCTGGAATCCCGCACTCTCTTCGAGAATTTCCGCGCCCAGCTACGCAAATTCCCCGCCCCAAGAATCAACACAGCCTTCATTCGCTGGCCACAGAGTCAGGAGTGGAAGACTCGTACCCTGGGGTTGCGTATTTTCGGCCAACGTTACACCAGAGACGAGCACGTCCTCCAGCAATTACTGGATCACTACTACTGGCCTCTATCTGGCCTGTATGTCGCGGCCGAACTGCTCGGTTCAGACAGAGCGAAAGAAATCCTCAAGCTACAGGGTTTTCGGCCTGTCCCCGGAGACTTGACTGTTCCGGCGCCGTTAGAGGACCGTTTGGGCGGATTGGGCGAAGGCTATCTGTATTGCTTCGAGCCCATTTTTAATCCCGATCCCAAAATTCCGGCCTTCATGCACCGGCCCGCTTGGGGAGAAAAACAGATAAATACAGCCCTTGGTGCCTGGGCAGAGGTCCGGCACAATATCGCCCTCTATGCTAAGGCGGCTCACCAATACGCGGGTCTCTCCATGATGACCGACCGTTTTCACGGTTATGTCGAACCTTACCCGCGTTTCTTTGCCCGGCTCCATTCCCTGGTGCGGCGCGTGAACGAGCTCCTTGCGGAATGTGGACTTTACGAGCGGATCGAAGCCGGACAAGAAGCAATCGAACGTGAATTGAAGGAAGACTACGGACCCAGAGGACCTTCGGGGCCCTTCCAGAACGCACGCAGTGAAGATTGGCAGACAAAATACCAGCGCGAACTGCAAGTAATGCGGCTCGAAAGATCGATGCTACACGAGTTCTCCGCCATCTTGAGGCATCTGGAAGCTCTTGCGCACAAGGAATTACTGGGGCAGCCCCAGAGTGTGGAGGACGGTATCTTTCTGAAAAACCTGGGTGACCGCTTGAGATGGCTGTCCTTCAACCGCTCAAGTATGAACATTGCCGAGGAACCCATGTCTGCGGTCATCGACGTAGCTACCGAATACCTACACAAAGAGTGCTTGGAAGTGGGCGTGGGACGCCCTCTGCCGATCTACGTCTCGGTGCCGGATAACGGACAGTATTTTGTCTGCAAAGGAGCTGTCTACACGTACTACGAGTTTACCTGGTCGGTAGCCGACCGCCTGGACGATGTCCAGTGGCGTTCGGCCTCCACGCGGCTCGAAGGAGTGGGTCCGCTGCCGTGGATCGCAACGCGGCCCCAGCTGGGTCTGCACGGACCCTGACCCGCAACGAAATTAGACCTGCCGGTTTGGCTATTCAAAATAGATCATCCAAATCGTCATCCCCGCCACCGCCGCCCGGCATTTCCCCGTATTCCTGAAGATGCTGCTGGATTAGCTCGCTTTCCCGTTTGGTATACATGGGGTCCTCTTCGCAGATGAAGAATTTGGCGTCGCCGGGGTGTTCCAGGCATTCGGTCAGGCTTTGATGCAGGTTTGGGGTTCCGGTGATGCGGATTGTTTTTTTCTCCGCGTTGAGTAGTTGAAAAACACCTTCGGTTTTTGGGACGGATTCGACCGCCTCTTTTTCCAAGTGCTGCCAGGGTTCCGGGGGCAGGGTGACCGGGGTGATCAATTGTCGGAGATGGCATTGCAGGCAGCGTTGGGCTTCTGATCTTGCTGTTTGTTTTTTGAAGGTTTGCTCGATCAGATCGAATCCTGATTTACGTTTGGCCGGGTCGGCGGTCCTTACGGTTTGCCTGGGCCGTTGGATTGCCTCGGCGGGAGTATCCAGTTGGGGATTATCGAGGCCGGACAGGTCAGGGGTAATTTCCGGGAGACCCTTCCCACCGAGATATCTGTCGATGGCCGCGGCGGCGCGGCGGCCGTCGGTGACGGCCTCGACTACGGATGACGGTCCTCGTACTACATCCCCGGCGGCGAAAACACCCTCGATCCCCGCGGTGAAATCGTCGTCCACCTTCAGCGTATTCCCCAGCCCTATCTGCAAGCCTTCGATGGTGTTAAAGAGTTCCGGGTCAACTTCCTGGCCGATCGTTACGATCACGGAATCAGCCGGGATATAATCGGTTTCATGCTCGTCGTATTGGGGATCAAACCGGCCCTGGTCATCGAACACCCTCGTACATCTGATTAATTCCACGCCGGAGACCCGGCGGTCTCCAGAGGTAAACCGTCTGGGCCCCCATGAGAGATGGATCCGGACACCTTCCTCTTCGGCCTGGGCGATTTCCCACTGGTGGGCGGGCATCTTATCGCGCGATTCCAGGCATACCAGGTGAACATCACGCGCACCCAGACGAAACGCAGACATGGCCGCGTCAATGGCCACATTTCCACCGCCAATCACTACGACATTGCCATCAAGCCGGGGTTCTTGGGATAGTTTGGCTGATCTTAAAAACTCCAACCCCGGATATATGCCGTCAAGGTCCGAATTTTCTACCGGCAAAACCTTGCTTTTTGCAGTCCCCGCAGCGATTAAAATGGCATCAAAGCCCTCCGCTTTGAGTTTTTCAATCCCGAATTCGCGATTAATGCGGTGATTCATATGAAAGTTGATGCCCAGTTTTTCCATAACTTTCAGATCCCGCTCCAGGATTTCCGGAGGCAGGCGATAATCGGGAACACCATGGCGGAGCATTCCGCCCGGTTTATCGGCCCGGTCAAACAGGTCTACCTGATGGCCTAGTGTACTGAGGTAATACGCTGCGGTAAGCCCGGTCGGGCCGGAACCGATTACGGCTATCTTTTTTCCGGTGTCCGGCTGTTTGTGCATGGGGGTCGAATCGCCGTCAGCGACATTATCCGCCACGAAACGCTTCAAGGCGCAAATGGCAACGGGCTGGTCGATTTCTCCACGGCGACAGACATCCTCGCAGGGATGGAAACAGATATACCCCAGGATACGGGGGAAAGGCACGCGGGATCGAATGAGATCAAAGGCTTCACGGTCGCGGCCCAAACCGATCAATCGCACATAGCGGGGGATGTCGATGCCGGCCGGGCAATTGCCCACGCAGGGAACGGGAACGTCCCGGCGGACTGTGGGGACACTCTCTTTATCCAACAACGCCCCGGTGGGGCAAACTTCCACGCAGGCACCGCAAAACCGGCACTCTGCTTGTTTGAGTCCGGCAGCTTTGAGCGTTCCCACCCATGCGCGGCCGTCTTTCCACACCGCTCCTAAAACATCAACGCCCCTTACATCCTGACAAACCCGCACGCAGCGCAGGCAGCCAATGCAAAGATTGTAATCCCGGTCGAAAAGCGGGTCATCTTTGATTACCGGGCGATGTTGAGGAATGTATCTTGGAGTATCACCGGGAATGCCAATATAATCGCTGACTTTTTCCAGTTCGCATCGGCCCAGGAGGACGCAGCATCGTTCCTCCACCGGGACATTGGCCGAACACTCTGTCCGGCTGCAACCCTCTTTCTGGGCGCAGGTCAGGCAGGCGTGAGGATGGTCGGCAAGGAGTCTGGCCAGGGCCTGCTGCCGGCGGGTGATGACCGCTTTTGTGCTCGTCTGAATGACCATCCCATCTTCGGCGGGAGTGATACAGGAATTTACGAGTTCAGATCGGCCTTCAACCTCGACCAGGCACAGATTGCAAGGCGCATCCTCAGCGGCTTTCATCCCCGGCTTCTCACCGACGATCCGGGTATCTGCTTGAAAGATGGAATCCACCCAGGTTAGCTCGCGGACGGGGGGCAAATCAGGGTGATCGCACAGGCGCGGGATGTAGATGCCAGCGGCATCGGCTGCCTCGAGGATAGTCTTGCCTGCGGGGCATTCAATGGAGCATCCGTTTATTGTCAGGGTCAGTGTGGTCATTGTTCTCTTGACGTACAGTCTAAATGTTCTCTTCGACAGAATCCCACAGCAAGCTGTGGGGCACCCGACCTTCGATTAGTGGTAAAGAGACAGATGTGGACACCTGCCGCCCACAGAATCCCACAGCAAGCTGTGGGCCACCCGACAAAGTCGGACGTGGTTTCGACATCCAACTTACCAGGAATGGGTAATCGCATTGAGGGTGCAGGCAGTGACACATGGTAAGGGTGGCCGGTCGGAAACCGGTTTGCAGGAAGCGCAGTCATATTTCAGCTTTTTGCGGTGTTCCTCTTTAATCGCGGCGACCTCGTCATCGTAGTCATCAACGATAATCTCGAAAAGACCTTCCGGGCAGGCATCAACACACCCGCGCGGAGTGCATTTGACACAGTGGTCGGTATCGATGGTGATGAAATACTCTCCGCTGCCATCCAGGTATCCATAATTGGCTTTCATCGCGCAGCCTTCCGCTGTTTTTCCACCAGGGTTTTGGCGAAGAGGGCGGCGCCCAGCGCGCCGGCGATCTGGGTATCGTATCTGGATTTCAGAGAATTGATGTCCAATTCCTTTTCCAGTCGGATAATTACCCCACTGTTTTTGGCAATGCCGCCCGTGATGGCGAAATCTTTTTCCACCCCGATGCGTTCCAGGAGGGTAATCACCCGATGGGCCATCGCCGAACAATATGCGGCCAACACGCGCTTTTTGGACCACCCCTCCCGAAGGAGAGAGGAGGCCCCAGACTTGGCGAACACCACGCAGGTTGATGAAACCGGCGGCGGCTCCTCGTCTACGTCTAAAGACAACTCGCCCACCTCTTCGATCGGGACGGCCAGCAAATCGGCAAAGACCTCCATGCCCCGACCCGTCCCCGCGGCGCACTTGTCATTCATCAGGAAATTGGTCACTTTTCCCCGTTCATCGCAGCGGATCGCCTTGCAGTCCTGCCCGCCCATATCCAGGATGGTGCGCACCGTGGAGCCATACATCATGTTCCCCCCCCGGGCATGGCAGGCGATCTCGGTAATCGCACGGTTGGCGAAAGGGACATTTACCCGGCCATAACCGGTGCCCACGACAAACTGGATGTCATCCAGTGTCAGGCCAGTATCCTCCAGCGCCCAGTCCATGGCCTGGCGCGCGCTGTCCGGGCTGTCGGACCCGGTACGCATATTTGAGTAAGCGTACAGCTCCCCATCGGTCAGGATCACCACCTGAGAACTGACCGAACCGACGTCCACCCCCGCAGTGATTATCCCGGCTCCCTTCGGGTCTTTGGCTTCATCATGCCAATTGTATTCCGTCCAGCGCCAGAATTCCTTGGTATTAGCAGGCATCACTTGTTCCTCTCACGAGCAATAATCGCCGCGCCCAAGGCACCGGCATATTCCGGGTTTTCCGGGACAATGACCGGGGTCTCCAATCCTCGGCTTAAGGAATCCACGAAGCCGGGATTGTAGGAAACTCCGCCGATAAGCGCGACATCTTTATTGATTCCCACCCGCCGAACCATCGATACAATGCGGCTGGCGATAGCGTCGTGTACCGCCCGGGCAATATCGGCCGTGGGTGTCTTGGCGTGCATCAGTGAGACCACCTCGCTTTCGGCGAACACTGCGCACTGGGCATTCATCGGAATCGACTTCGTGGATTTCAGGGAAAGCTGCCCGAACTCTTCCAAGGGAACCTCCAGTGCCCGCGCTACGGTCTCCGTGAAGGAACCGGCTCCCGCGGCACACTTCTCGTTGATCGCAAAATCCTCGACTTTCCCCTGCGCGTTGCATTTTACGGCCCGGCCTTCCTCGGCGCCCACGTCAATGATCGTGCGCACAGAGGGATGAAGATGCACCACTCCTCTGGCGGCAGCACTCACCTCGGTAATCGAGTCTTTGGCGTAGGGCGCGACCTTACGGCCGGCGCCGGTGGCACAGACCAGATCAATTTCTTTCTCGGTCAAACCGGCTTCGGAGACGGCGCGGGCGAAAGCTCTTTGAGCGGCCTCTTGTGGTTCGAAACCGGCCTGCTCCTGTGTCCGGGCCAGTATCTCACCATCTTTAAGTAATAAGACCTTGATAAACTTGGCCCCCATATCAATTCCCGCGGTGATCATCGTCTCTCCTTTATGCAGTCGTGCCCGATCGTCCGGCTCGCCGTGTCTTCAAGTGTCCATTACCTGCAAGTCCAGTGTTTCCATAAACGAATCGATCCTGGCCATCACTCGTTTTTCATCGAATTCGCGCTCATCACCCATATTCCCCTCAAAGGTCATCACCGGCACCCCGGCCTTGGCGATCCCCAACCGATTTTCCATGATTCCGCAGGAGAGCCCCTCACAGCCGCGGTTCAAATGCAGCATGACGCCATCCAACTGCCATTGTCGGACGATCTGCAGCATCATCTCGGTTTTTAAATTGGGATCATAGAAATGTTGCCATTCCGGTTTGGCCAGATTCCAATCGGCCAGAATCCTTAACGCCTGGTCGCGGGTGGTGATCTTTTCCCCCTGTTGCATGGGAGTGGTCTTCGGTCCCCAACTGCCGTCGGACTTGGTCTCCCACAACCCGATCAGCCCGAAGGTGTACAACGAGCCCACGGAAATCGCGCCGAATTTCTCCAGGTAACGGAACACCTTCAAAAATCCCCATGGCGGCTGCGTGTCCGACATCAAGCGGCACCGCTCGTTAGGCAATGCGGCAATATTATTCTCTACTCGATACTTAACTTCATCCAGTAGTTCCTCGTAGAAATCGGCAACCTCCTTGGAGTGCTTGGATAGTGTACCGTGAACATAAAGGGAATACATCGTTTTCTCATCGAGCGGCGCCGGTTTGGCCATATTCAAACAGCAGATTTCGGCCCAGGTGGACGTCGAACGAAGCTCGTTTTCCACTGCCTCAATTAAAAGTTCATCCTGATATTGTCGCCCCGTCGTTTTCTCCAGCCACTCTATGGCTTCGTGCATCTGGTTAACCACAAACATCAGTCGATTTTCATCGAGCTCAGCATAAGGCCCCACCGAAACATCGATACAGAAATAGGGAATGTTCTTATACTCGGCGACGTGCTGGTACCATTTCCCATGGCTGCAGCAGATATGGTCCTGGTAGCAGAAATCGGCTTTCGGGTATTCGCCGCCGAAAGCATATTTGCCAAGATACATCGATCCCCAATAATTTCGCATGTAACTGCACAGGTCGCGGGCCCAACCTTTCGCCTCGGCCGCCTCCAGGCACTCCATGGAAAACGGCCTGTTGAAAGCGATGGAGGCGGCGTATGGTTCGCCGGTGATGTTATAAACGTCGCGGCCCAACCCCGCCGGGATGGCATCCAGCGCCCACGCGCCTCCGGTCCAGCAGATACCGCCTTTCTTGTGTGCCTCCTGGTAATCCCGATAGTACTGCAACCGGAGTTCCTTCGCCTTTTTCCAGCATTGAAGTGGCGCCGTTTTATATTCAGGCATCGTATCTCCTTATCTGCAACCGACAGGCCTAAAACAATTCCTCTTCGCCTAGTATTTCCAAAAACGCTTCCACCCTGACTCTCAGCGGCCCCAGGGGAACCGTGACATCGAATTCCAAGAACAAAGTGGGAATATCGTTTTGCTTAAGGTAATTGGCCAGCAGCGGGATTTCACATTCATGGGGGTCGCAAAACTTTTGCTGGATCAGTATGGCGCCGTCAACTTTGGCATCCTTGGCGATTTGCAGGATATGGGGAAACCGCTTGCGCTCTTCCCAGTCTTTTGAGGGGCACGGCGGACGGTCGATATACCGGTCGGCTATATTCTGCATGATGTCGCCGTCAAACCGCGTTAAGTTCCAGAAATACCGCGAGCCGGTACAATGATCATCCGCAACGATCGTGGCACCAACTGATTCCACCATCCGGACAAATTCGGTATCGTCATCCTCCGAGCCGACGATCATCAACCGGCTGCCCACGTCTCGGTTGAGGGTACGGGATTTCAACTCGGGCAGGATACGTTCAAGCTCGGCGTTGTGATCTTTCTTGTCGACGAAAAACGAAGCCGCGACCATGACCATCGCTTCCAGGCCGGTAACCGGAGGATTGGGCCCTTTGCGGAGATCATAGACCTCGTGCATCAGCCGGCGGTTTTCATTATACAGCCGGGCCGATTCTTGCAACCCCTCGGTGGTGATCGTTTTTTTAGTCCATCCTTCCAGCGACTGTTTGAATTTTTCCAATTCCCCCTTGAGATAGGGACGGGCGTGCTCGGTCTGGACTTTGCTTGGCATGTACAGGTAATAGGCATAATCGACGGGGACGTGGTTTTTCCAGGAAGTAAACGACTGCCGCAGGTGCAGGCAGGACTGGGCAATCATGATCCCTTTCATGTAGTCGTAACGCCCTTTTAACCCCTGGGCCAGAACATCACGGCAAAAGGGGCAAAACATGCCGAAGATATGCGGCTCGGTGACATCCTGCGGCTCGTGCGAACCCAGCATCCGCACCGGCAAAAGACCGGCGGCATAAATAATCTCCTCCGGGGCATAGCTGCAAAAACAGCCGACCACCTCACCACCGTTTTTGGCCAGCCAATTTCGGGCGTAATCATGCCTGTTTTCATACCAGTCGAAAAATTGTGTAAACATAAGTCTCCTACCGCAATTATGTTGCCTTTATCCCATGCAGAAACACCCGCAAAAGTTGCCGGGATAATTCTTCGATATCAGAGTTTTTCTCCGGATCGTACCACATGTACACCCAGTTTAGAGAGCCGAATAAAAAAAGCGCCGCCAGATGGGGATCATACCTGCCTCTACTGGCCATGATCTGCCTGACGACCGTACTGACTAAATGAAAATACTCTCGCCGTATTTTGAGGATTCTTTTGTAGTAATTTCCCGATAACGATTCAATCTCATGAACGCACACTTTCAGTTCGTCGAGATTGTTGACGAAAAATTGGAAATGATTATCGATAACCGCTCGCAATTTTCCCCGTGGCGTCTTTGCCGCGGCCAACCTCTTTTTCAGCGACTCGACCAGCGTGGCGAAGGTATGCTCCTGCAAGGCAAACAGCAGTTCCTCTTTGCTGTCGAAATAATAGTAAATACCGGAGAGGCCGATTTTTGCTCTGGCGGCCACCTGGCGGACGGAGGCCCCCTCAAAGCCCTCCCGCGCGATGATTTTCGCGGCAGCCTTAAGGATCGAGGACAGGCGTTTTTCATACTGGCTGTTTCGCCTGCGGGGAACCGGCTCCGCTTTGGTCTGGTGCACGCGCATCTCCTTTCCCCCAATTAATAGATCGAACGTTCGTTCTAATTATAACCGGCGCCGAAGTCCGTGTCAAGCAAATAATGACTAAATTGCGTACCCCGAAAGCCGGAATTCAGCAGGTCAGAAGTCCTGCACCCCTGACACTGCACCCGCCAGGGCGCAGACTATTGCGGCAGATTTTGTGCGCGGTAGATGTCCAGAGGCTGTCCCAAAAGTATAGATCCCGGGTTTGTCATTCCCGCCCCCACCTTCGCGGGGATAAACTCCGGCGGGAATCCAGTGGCATTTCAATCACCGCAAGAACGTCTGCACAAAAAAGAGGCCTATCCCAACGGCAGCGAAGATAAACGCCATGCGCAGCCAGACTTTTCGCGCGATAGTCATCTTCCCTTCTGTCTTTAAGTAATCGCGGATGACGGCACCAAGGAAGATTACCGCGATGGCTACAAACACAATTCCGATATATGCCGGGCCATTCATGAGGATCCTCAGAAGATCAACTTAATTCGAGTGGCATTCATCCTTTTTACTTCAATCCAAGGAGTTGTCTTTGGCGAAGCGCCGGCGCCCGTACTTCAAAAAGCGACCGGCCCGCCTGCGTTACGGCCAGTTCCAGTGCCGCGGCAATCCGTTGGCGTTGAAAGCCCAGCTTCAATACATGCTGCAGATGTTCGGGGGATATGGGTTGACCCAGAAGATAACGAGTGCCATCCCGAAACTTCCCTTTATTGTCACTCCACCACCCGGCAATCAAATCCGGAACCGGCCAGGGGAGGTCCTCATCCGGATCCAAATCCACGTCTTCATCTTCAGGGCTTTCCGTAGGTCCGGTTTCGAAACCCTCCGGCCGATCACCGTCGAGGTCATCATAGGCAAGATCAACGCCGGTGATCATGGAAAACGATTCTCCGGCCACTCGGGTCAATTCCGCTACCTGCATCATTTCGATCAGCCATGGGATGGTCACCGGATCACCGATTGCCCCCGCGGCGATCAAGGCCAGTCGACGACGTTCTTCTCGCGCGGCCAATTGCTTTTGCCACTGCAATTCTTGAGCGGGGTCGGCCTTCCGGGCTACCAGACCCACAGCACGCTCGGCCAGCGGCCCGCCCGCCTCAGCGATATCTCGCAAGATCCCAACACCGGATGGATCACCCAGCAGCGTCACCGACCAGGCCGACCAGAACCGCGTGTTCTCATCGTCTGCTTTGAAGTTGGAAATGCACTCAGGCAATAGATCAGCCCGCCCAAGCTCACCGGCAGCCCGAATGGCCCGGACTCTGAGTAACGGGTCACTATCGGAGATCGCTTCAGCCAGCGGTTTTCCAGGATCATGGCGATGAACCGCACATGCCCCAATCCCCACGCAGCGCAGATCGGCCGAATCGGAACCCAGCAGGTTCTTGATGCGCTCCTCAACCCTCGAATATGGGAGCCAGCCGAGAGCGGAGATCAAGGCGCGGGAGAGTTCGGGTGAGCCACATCCCGCCTCCAGCACAAGTTGTATCCGTTCATCAACCCCATCGCTAAAGGCCAGGACCGCCGCGGCGAACACTTCACCGGCTTCTTCCTCACCAAGCGCTTCCCGGCAAATCTCCCACCCCGCATCCCCAGCCACGCGCAGCCCATCCAAATTCGCCTCCAACCGCTCATCAAATTCAACCAGATCGGCCAGGTTATAATGCGACGCGCACACCACATCATTACGCAGCAACCACTGAAACGCCGCTTCTTCACCGTACTGCTCAATGACTTCGACAATGATTTTGTTACTCATCCAATTAACTCGTTACTCTGCTCGTCGGCGGTGAATAACCCCGTTTCTTGCTGCCACTTTGCAGCTCGCCGCCCGACTGTTTCTTCGATTCCTACTCAATGGCAACAAGAACAACCCGTTCCACACTCTTTGAAAAGTGCTCCAGCAAGTTTAAAAGAACGTTCCACGCTAATTCACTTGCCTCGAACAGGGACATGACCAGTTCAACCGAGTATTCATCGTAAACAGCAAGGGCATCTTCCCGCTGACCCCACAGGAAATCGGCTTCCTCGATGTGTTCCTCGTAAATCCCGGTCAGAACCATCGTCGCCGTCTTCACCGGCTCCAATTCAAGATCTTCTTCGTCGTCGATCATACCCTATTTACTTCTCGCTTTTCGGCAAACGGGCGCGGAGCACCCTGGCTTTATCCAGAGCTGCCTTTGCTCGATCGAACAGTTTTTGCTTATCGCTCGAGGTGCTCCGCCCGGTGTGTTTGAGGTACTCACGCGCCGATTCGAGATTTGCCTCGATTGCCGAGAGAACGGACACAAAATCAGTGTAAAGGCGGGAGATTACCCAGGGATCCTGCGCATTCTGCCGCAAAAGGATCGCCACCAGGCGTTGCTCGGCATCCATTCTGTCGAGCCAGAGCCCGAGCTCTTCGAAATAATCCGGTTCGGGAGGTCTCCCCCGGACCGGCTGCAAGACATCGAGTCGGATCGTGACTTCGTCCCGCAAAAGAAACAACAGGTCGTCCACCACTTGCTCCCGCTCCGGCAGTGCTTCGGCCAGCTTCAACTCCAACTTATCACTCTTGTCATCGAGTCGTTCGACCGCGGCGACGCTGCGCGCCTTCCTGATGCGATCAAAGAGCTTTTTATACCTGCCCCAGATCCGGGAACCGTCAAACAGCACCGAAGCTTGCTCCTGGGATTTCATACTATCCTCGGTAGCCGCGGCCGACAGGCTACCCCAACAACACAAAGCCGAAAAAACCAAGGTGGCATACATCCTCGAACTGCTCTCTCAGTTTATCTCGAGCACGATCACCTCTGAGCGAAAGCGCCCCGCAGAGACCTGCACACAATACCGTTCCGGCTGGAGGAGCGTTCCCAGTTCCGCGCAGAGATCGAAATGCAGCGGTACCACGGTCGCAGTCACGCCATTCTCGAAAGTCCGGTCTTCCAATTCATCGGGAAACAGAATCCGATCTTTGAGCAGGCTGGCATGAAACGGTACCTGGTTTCCCTCGGAAACACAGGTGACAAAGAGCGCCCGTAACCAGTCCGCCGGTGTCCGTTCATCCTGAGGAAACGCCGCCACCAGGTCCATCCACACCGGCTCACCCGTCGCGGCTTCCCGATAGCTTCCCCCACCGAAAACAATCCCCGGGGCCTGGATGGTCGGCGTCTGGTTAGTCCGCTGAATCATCCTCGAGTTCCTCTTCCGCTTCTTCTTCCTCTTCTTCTTCACCGAGCAGCGGCAAGTCGGCGGGCTGTCCATCCATGTAATTCATTGCCTTGATCTCCAGCAGGTCCAGGCCCAGCGTATTTGAATTGTGCTGCTGGAGGGTAACGGTCAGGAAAACAGAAGGTGCGCTCTCTGGTTGCGCGATCTTGATCGCCATGGGGACCTCCACAAAGCTCCCCATAAAACTCGTTGGCTCGCTCTCCACCTCTCCGGGGGTATAGTTGATATCCGTCTGGTCGTCATACCGTTTATGCGGGTCAATCAGGTTAATTGCCAATCCGCGGCCCGATTCGACATCCTCAACGGTAAGCACCATCGCCCAGTCGACCCGGGCAAAACAATCGATGAACGAGCGGGGGAAGGAATACGCGACGAGCAGGTTAAACACGAGGGTCGTGCCGTCATAATCGAGTCCGTCCACATTGATCCGGATGCCGGTGTCCGGTGCGTCGAGCAGCGGAAACTCGGGCCGATCTTCCAGCGAAAAGAGATCCGGGAACGCACACTCTAATGGATTATTCCAACCTGCCATAATTAATAACTATTCCAACCCTGGCCTCGCATTTTTCCCTTGGAGAGTTTCACCCGTATGAGACGCGGCCGACAATACTCCTCGCAAAATTTGCCGTCCTGATCGCCGTGGCTGTCATCGCGAAAGAACATCGTGCACAGCGTCCCGCTGTCCCACGTGTATATCCGGCCGCTTCTCGTACGATATCTTCTCGCCCGGGTATCGGCCACCAGCTTGGCGTTTTTCCAGCAATGCGGTCCCTGGCCGCCATGCCTGTTCGTATGCCATCGGGGATTGTTTTCCCGCCTCCTTATCGTACCCAGCCTGGTGTGGTACGTCCGCTCCCGGCGCACCGCCTGCTGGAATCCGTGCCCCACTTCATGCGTGAAGGTCTGGAGGATACAGACCTTCATCTCCTCTTCGGTTTTCCTCGGGTTGCAAATCCGGACCACACAGAGATTGCCGATGCTGAATCCCTCGAACTCGCTGCGTTCCCGGGTCCTAATCTTAACCTGCACCGTTCGCCCGTCAGTCAGGGCCCGGTTAAGGCGGTCATTACCGGCAAAATTGATTTTAATCGTCTTCCCATGATCAATGGTGACCAGACTTTTGATGTTTCGCCATCCCAAACGGCGCCTAACTCGCGCCTTTGCCGATCTAAGCCATCTGGTCGGGGTCGGCGGCCGACCCAAATCCATCGTCCAGCCCGCCTCTACCGTACCCGTAAAGTTTCTGGTATATGAATTGTTTTTCGGTTCATAAATATTGCGCAAGACGACGATCCGCAGATGGAAGGGCCGATCGCTCAGGCGCGGTGTCTTAATATACCCACCCCGCCGCCGCTTTGTCCAGAATAAGCCTTTTACGGTTTTGTATGCGGTATGGTCTTCGCGACGCAGGGTTTCTTTTTTTTCCTTGAGTTCCATCTCGATGAACGCTTCGGTGAAAGCCGCCTCGAATTTGGCGCTGACCGCATCGAACATGGCCTTGCCGTCCCGGTCCCCGGGATTATCGGCCTTCATATAGTGGACCGTGTAATAAATCCTGCGCCAGGTTTCGATCTCGTCGAACGTCACAGGTGAGGAACGATCCCCTCTCTTGGAACAATTCACCGTATATTTGTCGCCGCCGATGTGAGGCAGCTTCAAAGTGTTTTTGAACTTGTCATCTCTGTTGCGGACATACTTGCGGCGCATCCGCCCCCGCGACCACCGACTAAGGTATTTCAGGTCCGTATTATCCGCTCCCGGCTCGACCCACCATTCAGAGCGGACGACATCATCGCCGCCGACATTGGCCGCCGTCGCCTCAAGAACAACCTTTGCGCCGTGGTGCTTGTCAGCGTCATACAGCAGATTCACGTACTGCTTCGTGGCCACTATTCTTCCTCTTTAACGGATTTGAGTTCCGTAATGCTCCAGTCCTGCTTCTCTTTCTCCTTGCCGGGCATCTCGGGCAGGTCGATGACGATGGACGGCGGCTGGACGATCGGGAACGGCGGCGTATTGGGAGCCGACTGTTTATTCTGCAACATGATATCGGCAAGCCGCGGCACTCCTTTGCCTTCGACCTTGACGTCAAACGAGAAGAGGACGAATTCGGCCTTTCCCTTTATCGTGTTCGATACCACGCCTCCCCCGGCCGAGCCGGCTTCATCGCCCGTACTCATCTTGAAGTTCGAACCCTGCAGCATTATCGGGTTGCCGTCCATCTTGACTTTCTTGCTGCCCTGAGCGGTATCGGTGGATTGGGCGATGTTGGGATAGGGAATCGGTATCGGACCGGCCGGCGAAGGGGTCTTACACACGTCGGGAAACGCAGTAGCGATCCCGTTGCTCGTCGCGTGTACTACAGTCCGAAAATTAACGCTTATGGTGGCCGGCATCAGGGTCCCCTTTGGTTATTCAATCCGGACGTCCCACTAAACAGGCGGCCCGCTCGCCGTTATTCGATGAACACCAGATCAGCGGGCGATCACCAGTCCCATAATTTCTGGCCAACGCCTGCTCGGCCATGGCGATGAACAATCCGGCTGACGCGGCGCCAACATCGCCGACGCAGTCCGCCGGATGAACCAGTTTTTCCAGGTTGGCAAACTGTCGGCCCAGGCGCGTTAGGATAATCCCCCATTCAAACGCGCGGTAATTCTCACCGTTGAGGTCGCAGATTACCCATCTCACCTTTCCGTTCTCGGATTCCGCCGGCAACACACCTTTGAAAGCTTGAGCTAATCCTTTGCCGGAGCTTGACTTATCCGAGGAAAACGTCTGCGTCTCCCGGCCAAAACCGATATCGGAAATTGCCGCCCGCGCCGGCACCTGCCTTGCCTCGGCGTGATCCACGGTCTCCAGGAGCAGTATCACCCCGGCTTCCCCGGGCACGAATCCGTCCACATTGCGTTGGCTCTTGAGGCGCCACGCTTCATCAAGCAACTGCACCCGTTCATTCATGAGATAAGATTCAATCCCACCGACGATGCAGTAGCCGATCTCATCGGCATGCAGCAACCCCACCGCCTCATTAATGAGTGAAAACATTCCGGTGTGGCCGACTTGATTGGTCTTCGTGATTTTGAACGATTGCAGACCGGTGCGGGCGCATAATTCGGAAATGAAACGGTCTTCCAAATCCCAGGTCCTGGTTACCTCGTCGGACTCAGGTAGCGCGAGGAACAGGCCTCCGTTCGGCAATTCTTTTCTTTTCAGTTGACCGTTGATCAAGACCTCGGCCAAGGGAGGCATTGCCAGGGCCAAAAGCCGCTCCGGCCCCTCCAGATCGGGATCGATGGTCGCGACGGGGGAAGCCAGTAACGGCTCCCCTTCGTCCGATTCGGGATCGTACGGGATGGATTCATAGAACGCGTGCTCGGCAAAACGGGCCACCCCGGCCCGGATCGACGCGCAGGTTTGCTCGACGGTAAATCCCACGGGTGAAATGGCCGTCGTCGCGGTAATCACGACTTGTTTGTTGCCCGCACGGCTCATCCGTTAACTCTTCTCCTCAACCTGGACCCGGTCGATATACAAAAACTCCCGAAAACACGGTATCGTTGACCGCCAGACCAAAATCACCCGCCGCTCGTCGGGTTCGATAACCACGGTATCGAGACAAGAGTCGTGCGAGGATTGTTCGCCTTTGATCCAGGCGGTGATATCAAATGCGCGCCGGGGCAGTTTGAATACCAGGTTGCCGTCCGGCGAGGCGTTCAACACCTTGACGTCCTCTCCGCCTTGGAGATATTTGCGCGCAATCAGATCGGGCGTCGCGCCATTATAAAAGAACTCGTCAAAATCATCCGGCAAAAACGGGCATCGTTCTTCCTGCCATTTTTCATCATATGTACCAGCATAATTAATCCGCGGCGCCCAGTGCCGGCCGATAAAACCAAAACCGGCCGGTTGCGGCTTATCCCGCCAGCTTTTGATCGGCTTGAGCGGATCTTCCAGATTTGGGATGTGCATACCCTCAAGCTGTTCTTTTCTTCCATGAACGGCAAAACCGGTCCCGACCGGGTTGCGCGGCTCAAAACTATGTTTGGCGGGATCCTCATGCGTCTCATCTCTGCCCCCGAAAGCCCGCTCATACATCAGCGGCATCCGGTCGAACGGCTGCGGATCCGTTGCTTTCCAGGCCCCGAGGACCTTGTACCACACCCGATCGCCTACTACCCGTACGACTTTGCGCACCGGGCCGACCAGTAACCCCACATCGACCGTCTTGCCTCCCTGCTTGTCCGGATAGGCGTGGCCGTTCAGCACGACGTCGGTTCCCTTCTTGGTCAGAAAGGTATCCAGCTCATATTTCATGCTCGAAGTTTCGGGCTCGCCGTAATACTCGTCGGTATAGTTGATCGGGGCCTGGATTTCAGAGACGGGAAGGTTGGCCTGTTGATTTTCGATGTCGAACGTGCCCTTAATTACGACGGCGGCATAGTCGCGTCCGTCTTTGCCAATCCCAGGGGCAATCGCCACGTTGAACGGTGTATTGTTTCTGATGTCCAGCATTCTGCCAACACCCGGCCGGTCCGTCGCTTCCCACCGCGTTAATTGATATCCACCCGCGCCCCTTTGATCCGCAACGGACCTGAAGATCGTGAGAGGAGATGGGTGCCTTTGATCACGATTTTGCCATCCTTGCGGATGGTGATGCTTCCGCGGCCGCACTGGAGCGTGATTTCCTCCTGTGCTTCGATCTTAACCTGTTTCCCATCGACGCGGGTCTCCAACGGACGGGGGGCATCGGCATTAATGATCTCCATCGCTACCCGGCTTTCCTCCGCATCTTCCATCAAGCCCACCACGATCGGGCGGTTGGGATCGCCCTCCTCGAAAACCAGGAGGACTTCCCGTTCTAGATTCTCCCGTCGTGCCAACTCCTTGCGGTTCAATCCCTCGATGAGCCGGGCAGCCTTTGGGCTGGACGCATCATACTCAACCAGAATTTCCCCGTTGCGATTCATGCCGGCCAGACGGCCTATGCTGGGCGCGAGGCATACCCTCGGGGAAGAAACATCGCCCTTTCTAAGCCGTTTTCGACTTGCAACTTCCGTTGACATCCCAATTCCCCTTTAGCAATTATTTAGTTCTCGGCGATTTTTGATCCCTTCAACACCATGTTACCTGAGGCTTTGATATTTATCTTGCTTCCCTTGATGGTGATGTCACCACCGCTCTTCATGTTAATCATAGCCCCGCCGGTCTTGAGGGTGATCTCATCTTTCGCCTCAATAATCACCTTACTCGCCTTAAGCACATATGCACCCCCTACAAGGACTGCCATTTCGCCACCGACATTCAGTGAATTCGAACCGCCTACCAGCACCGTTTTTGCGCCGCCAATCTCCACAGCTTTGGCCGCGCCCACCGATTCGTTCATCGCCCCGCCCACAGTGACCTGATAGGCTGCCCCGATCGTCAATGCTTTGGCCACGCCGACTGTCTCTGTAGTATTGACGGCCACGGTCTCCGACTTGTTACTCCCTACGGTCAGTGTCATGTTGGCCCCAATAGTCTCGGTGTGGTTCGTCCCCACCTGGATGGTCTTATTGTTGCCGATCGTCTCGCTCTGGTCGGTACCCACCGTCTTCGTGCGGTTGCTGCCCACCGCGAGCGTTTCATTATTACCCACGGTCTGGTTCTTGTCGTTCTCGATCGCAATGGTCCAGTCCTTCTGGCCGTGCAAAAATATCTCTTCTTTTCCCTTCAGATCCTCGAACCGAATCTCATTGTACCCGCCGCCGCCCTTAGAGCTATCCGACTTGATCGTGCTCTTGGTCTTGTCGTCGGGGAGCTTGTAGGGAGGCATATTGTCCCCTCGATACAGTCGGCCGGTAATTAACGGCTTGTCGGGATCACCCTCCAGAAAATCAATGATGACCTCCTGGCCGATGCGCGGAATGTACATCGCCCCCCAGCTGTTGCCGGCCCAAACCTGGCTGACCCGCACCCAGCAGGAGGAGTTTTCATCATTCTGCCCTTCCCGATCCCAATGGAATTGCACTTTCACCCGACCATATTTATCGGGATAGATTTCCTCCCCCGACGGTCCGGTCACCACCGCGGTCTGCGTACCCTGGATTACCGGCCTGGGCGTTCTCCGGGCCGGCCGGAAGGGGATGTCGCCGGGAATGCAGCGAAACTCGTTATTGTACTCAAATTGCCCTCCGACGGCGGCCTCACCATGCGGCTGTGTGCCTGTATGCGACACCCAGATCAGCACGTAGTCCCGGTTGAAATCGCTGCGTGGGTGCTCGTCGAGATTAAACTTATATCCAGGGATAAACCGTCGGCACAGACTCTGCCCGATCCCCACGACGCGGCGAGTCTGTATCGATTCCAGTCCGAGCAACACTCGATTCTGGCCGACGTCCGGGTCGATATACAGACCGGGATAATCGTACATTTCTAATGCATCGTCCCGCTGGGCCGTCTCGTCTTTCTCTAAATCGAGGGAGGGTTTCTCGAAATCATAATCCCGGTAGGTCACTTTTCCGGGGCGAATCTGCTGGGAGTAACGGAAGGTAAAGATCGCTTCCTCTTCGGCTACCGTGCCGGAGGCTTCACGGAAGGGGATGGTGTCCGGCGTCTCGATTGCCTCGTGGGCGGTGTCCGAGTCCGCCATCACCAGGTTACACGCCTCATCGGTGTGCTCGAAAAAGTAAAATATTCCCACTTCTTCCAAAAGACGGCTGACGAAATTCCAGTCGCTTTCCCGGTATTGCACACAATATTCCTGCTCAGGATATTCCGCATTGAGCGTGAAGCGAAAACGGTCATTGGGAGTACCGGCATCGGTAAGTACGGTCCGCACGATGTCCGGGACGGAAAGGTTCTGATGGATCCGGCAGCCATACCGCTGGGTCAAAAGCCACACCTGGGGCACCAGCTCAGCATAATACGGCGTAAAATCCGTCCCCTCACTGCTTTGTTCAAATCGGCTGACGATGCCGTGGATCTTGCGCTCGCCGTTCTCATGATAAATAGTCAGTGTGGCGGGCTGGCCGACGATGGAATCGATGTCAATCTCACCGTCGTCGGAGGCCAACTGGATGCCGAACCCGAACAGCCGGGAGACTCCCTCCTCCCCGCCGAAACTCAGGACACGGAGTTCCCCCGTAAACCCTTCAACTGCAAAGGTAAAGTCCGCCTCATGTGCTAGTCGATTCATTTGCATGAGCGTCTCACCACTCCTTTCTGTCCTGGTCTGGGCCAGAATACATCGCTACCGACGAGATATGTCTATCTTCTTATTCATTGGCCAGCCCGCACCGGCGGTCCCCGCAACTCCGGTCGCGGACCCAACTGTGCGGGATCTGACGTGTCTACCTGCGACGCGTGATCGATCATATTTTGAATCGCCTGTCCCTGCGTCATGGCAGTCGGGGCGACTTCGGCATTGACCCAGTTGGACGGGTAGGCACGCCGCCGCTCTTGCCCCAGTGAACTCGATACCTGCGGACCACCGATATACACCCGCCGGCTGGACGAAGAACTGCCGATGGGAAACTGCATAATCACGATGATGTGCCAATCTGTGGGCTGCTGACCGGGAGTTGGCGACGGCATGTAGAGAACCCGGTAGCCCCGGGGGATAAATCCCGCCTCACCTAGCAGCGTGTTCGCAAGCCACGCGAAACCCTCACAATCGATAACCCGCCGCCCGTGATCCAGCACTCGATGAGAGGTGATTTCCGCCCAGGCATTGCAGGTCCCGCTGGCATACGTGACGTCACTCCCGGGGACCGCTGCCGAGGCGGCGGCGTGAACGTAAAACGAGGACGCGTAATCATTGTAGACGGCAATCGCCCGCGCAGGATCATGCAGGGTCTGAAGATACTGGCGTACCTGCGATTGGGACGGAGTCGCCTGGTTGTCCAGGCTTGTTCCCAACGCCGCGTTGAGACCCGCAATAAACGTTGCCTTAATCATGAACCCTCACCGGACTGTGCTGGTTATTTCACTTTCGCCTTTTTGCTTTTCCGCTTGGCCGGCTGTTTTTTCTTTTTCTTTGCCGTCGGTGGGCTCTCATCGGAAAACGTGTAGGTGAACTCACCCTGATCATCGATACCCAAGTGCAGCGCCGAAGGCAGCGGCCCGAGCGTCATCTGCTCCAGGATCTCGGTGGAAATCCGCGGCAGGAGTGTGCCCTGCATGATGTTGTCGATATTGCGCGCCCCCGTCTCCACCTCCACGCACCGCGCGGCAATCTGGTCGATAACTTTCTTATCGTAGGTAAACGACATCTTATGGCTCTCGGCCAGCCTGTCGACCAGCCGCCCGATCTTCAGCCGAACGATCTCCTTCATCGCCTCACTCGGCAAAGGATAGAAAGGCACGATGGTCATCCGCCCGACCAGCGCCGGCTTGAAATACTTGTTCAACTCCGGGCGCATTGCCTTGATCAGTTCCTCGGGCGCGGGCAGCTCAGGCATCTGGCCCGCCTGCGTAATCAGATCGGTGCACAGATTCGAGGTCATGAAAATGACCGTATTCTTGAAGTCGATTACCCGTCCTTCACCATCAGCCAGCATTCCCTTGTCAAAGACCTGGTAAAACAAGTTCATCACTTCGGGATCGGCCTTTTCCACCTCGTCAAGCAGGACCACCGAATACGGGTGTTTGCGCACGGCCTCGGTCAAAACACCGCCCTCACCATAACCCACGTATCCCGGGGGCGAGCCGATCAGACGAGAGACGGTGTGCTTTTCCTGGAACTCCGACATGTTGATTGCGTTGAGAAACCGTTCCCCCCCGAAAAGTAAATCAGCCACCCCCAACGCACACTCGGTCTTGCCCACCCCGGACGGCCCGACAAAGAGAAAGACTCCAATCGGTTTGGAGGGATCCTGTACTCCGGCTTTCGCCGCCCGGATCCCACGCGCCACCGACTCCACGGCAAAGTCCTGGCCTTTGATGCGCTCCTTGAGCTTCTTGTCGAAATCCAAAATCGCCTGCGCCTCATCGGAGACCATCTTGGTAATCGGGATCCCGGTCCAGTCGGAGATCACCCGGCCGATCACCTCCGGATCGACATCCAGCGGGATCAGCGGATCATCACCCTGGATTTCTTTCAACTGCTCGATCGCTTCGGCCAGCTCAGCCTTCAACTCCTTGGGGCTTTTTTTCGGCGGGGCCTCCTCGGTCTCCGGCTGATCGCCGTCACCACCGTCCGACACATCAGCCCCCGCCAACTGACGGCGGATTTCCAGGACCTTTTTGGCCGCTTCTTTTTCCTTCTGCCAGTGCTCGATAAGCTTGTCCAATTCCTCCTGCTGCTTGCTTATCTTATCCGCGAGTTCTTCAAGCCGGGCTTTATCCACTTTCGCACCGGCATCCGCATCCTGGTGGCAGGCGTCAAGCTCACGTTCAAGTGCCGCAATCGAACGCTCGGTATCTTCCACGACCCCCGGCTTCGAGCTGATGGCGATTTTCACCCGTGCCGCACAGGTGTCGATTAAGTCCACGGCCTTGTCGGGCAGCAGCCGCCCGGAGATATACCGTTTGGAAAGCTGCACCGCCGCGACCAGCGCGTCATCGAGGATGCTGACCTGATGTGCTTCTTCGTATTTTTTCCGCAGACCGCGGAGCATGAGCACCGAGCTCTCAACGGACGGCTCATCGAGCTTGACCACCTGGAAGCGCCGGGCCAACGCCGCGTCCTTTTCGAAATGCTTTTTGTACTCGGTCCAGGTGGTGGCGGCAATGGTGCGCAACTCGCCGCGGGCCAGCGCGGGCTTGAGCAGGTTGGCGGCGTCACTACCCCCGGCTGCCCCACCGGCACCGATTAAGACATGTGCTTCGTCGATAAAGAGAATAATCGACTTGGACGACGCCTTCACCTCGCTGATTACCCCTTTGAGACGGTTTTCAAATTCTCCCTTCATCCCCGCACCGGCTTGTAACAATCCTAAGTCCAAGACCAACAGGGTGACACCCTTAAGGATATCGGGGATGTCGCCTTCAGCGATGCGCAACGCCAGCCCCTCAACCACCGCCGTTTTGCCCACACCCGCTTCGCCGACCACGATGGGGTTGTTTTTGCGCCGCCGGCCCAGGATGTCGATCATCTGCCGGATTTCCCGGTCCCGCGCGAAGACGGGATCGATTTCTCCCGCCTTGGCGCGCGCGGTAAAATCGATGCAAAAGCGCCCCAGCGCGGTATCCGCACCCATCGAGGGCGCTCCCGGGGCGGCAGCGGGTGCACCCTCCACCCCCTCGCGCGGCCGCTCTTCCACCGACCCGACAACTATATCGTAAAACTTGCCCTGCAATTCCTCAAGAGAGATAGAGTCCAGATCATCGATGTATGCATCGGTGATGTAACGCAGGTGGCTTCGCAAAACCGCGATCAACAGCGCCCCCGAACGGATCTGACCATCGCCGAGTTCGACCGAGGTGACCAACCAGGCATCCTCAAACCAATCCACCAACAGCGGCGAGAAGACCGGCTTGCCGGCGTTTCCGCTTTTGAACTTTTCGATCGCCCGGTTCAGAGATCCCAAAAACCGGGACGGTTCCACTCCGAAGTGCCGCAGGACAGTCTGCATATCGGCTGACGGGTTGTCCAGCATCTTGTAAAGTAGATGCTCGACGGTCACCTCGTAATGGGTGCGCGAAACGCACATCCCGGCAGCGCCCTCCAGGCAACTCGTGCAATAATTGTTCAGCTTCCGCAAAAGCGGCTTGAGATTGACTTTGGCCATAATCGTATCCCCTCTAGAAATCAACTTTATTCACGGTTCCTGCCGTAACCCACCCTCGCTTAAGGTCTTCCCGGTTGACGGTCAGTGTCGGCTCATTCGCTTACGCAAAAACGACCGCGACGTCATTTCGTGCTCGTTCACCCGCGTAAAAACCGGTGGTCCAGCCCAGCCGTGACTCCCCGGAGAGGTCAAGGCTCAGCGACGAAGTCTGGTCCGCCCGCAAGACCAATTCAAGATCAAAGTCCAACATATCGACAGCAAACAGCTCAACGATTTTCTTCAGCGTCGTGTTCCATTCCCCACCGGGCAGAAACCTGCGGTATGTCTCGAAGTCCAGCGGGCCAACAACTAAACGAAACTTCGACAGGCGGTCGTATATTCGCTCCCCGATGCTCAGATTATCACCCAGGCCGCAGTTTTTGACCCCCAGAGTTGCCTGCTGTGCCGGCGGCATCGCCAGCCATCGCCCTACCCCCTGGATCACGCGCACCCTGACTCCGCCGAAAAAACCCTCCAACATCCCTTTGAGCGCCGCCGCGCTGTGTGGCTTTTGCGTGGTCAAACCGGCAAAGCGCATCATCCGCACCGCGGCAAACCCGCAGCTCTCCACTGCATGGCGATCACCCAGCCCGATTAAAGAAAACATGGCTTTGGAGAACTCATCGGCCCCACCGGGACGAAAAAGAAAGTGATGGCGAAACCTGATCCAGCTCCGATAAAAAAGCGACAACAACCGATGATGAAAGATGTCCAGAAACCGCCGCAGGGTGCCCCCCGCTGGTACATCATGCAAGACTTCCTCAGCATAAAATGTGGGCAACGGCGAGGTCGAGCCGTGCAAGCCCAGAAAGGCGGTGGTCACACGATAGGCCGGAGTACCATCGGTGTCCGTGGCTTCGACGGAGACAATGTCGCTTTTGGGAAAGCCCAACTCCGGGTCGACGCCCAGGATGACCGCCTCCGCGGAAGGCGGCCCCTGATAGCCCACCCCCACGGCATCCGGGCGCTGTTCTTCCAGCAGGCGCACCGCCTGGAAAAACGAAAAGCGGTGCGGTTCAGCCAGCAACCGGTCGATTAAAGAAGGCTTTGCTCCCCCAGAAGCGGCGGCCATGCATACACCTCGCCGTATCGCGTTCCCTTTACCGTCAGCCGCGAGTACGAATTAAGCGTAACATACAGACTAAAAAACCGGTTTAACACCAGGGCAAACAAGTACATGTCACCTTCGCCGGCAAAACTGTCCTCGTCGAGTTCCATAGAAATCGCCAGCCCGCGAACCGGAGAGCCCGCAAGAAGATGGGTATCCGGCCGGGCGTTCAGTTTTAAAATCCCATCCAGGCGCAGCTCGTTGGCCCGGGCCGCCTGGCGATCATACAGGGCCTGAAAATTGTACAACTCTAAAATGCCGCGCAGGTTACGCGGATTCAATAAAGAAAGGTAGTTTAACGACAGGTGTGAAACCAGCCGCCACAATACCCCCCCGGTCAACGGCGGCGTGATCGTCGGGGTCACCGGCGTGATATTGCCGAAATCAGCGAAAGCCGGAGAATCGGCGGTGGGCACTTTCAAATCACCCACCCGCAGCTTTTCCGGCAGGTCACGATTGGTGCAAGTGATATCCACCGCGATCGTCTGCGTTGGCGGCGTCACCCCCGACTGCTCACCGGTGACAAATGAGACATATGTATCCGTGCCGCGCCCGATGATTGCCGGCCTGATCTCGATTTGGTAGTATTCGGTTGTCTGGTTAGCCGGTCCCAGGCTGTGCTGAAAAGAGAAAAATGGCAGGTACTCCCGCCTCTCCGATGTCCCCTGTTCCCAGCCCACCACCCGGTCCACGGAGAAAATTTCATAGTGCGTGCGGTCTGCCCCTTGCGGCCGCAGGAGATATTCGGTCTTGTCATGCTCCACGCGCAACGGATCGGTCTGGCCGGCAAAAAGATTAACCACCGGCGTACAATACAGCCGGATGTTATCCTTCCGGACGCGCACGGCGTCGTCGGGCCGCCGCGAAAACTCAAAAATAATCTCAAAGCGGTCCTCTACCCCCAAACCCGAGAGCACCTCGAGCCGGGCCACATCCACAAAGAGAAACTTCTCCGGCAGGGCGAAATATTCCTGCAACAGCCGGTAGCCGGGAAACGAACTGGCTGGGTAGGGTAGGATGGCCTCCTCATCGGCAAACCCGGCCGGCGTGACCACCTCCGGGCCCAGAACGGCTTCCTGCCCCGCGCGTTCGGCATGCACCGCGCGGAACGTCACCTTCGTCGTGTAGTGGCATAACCACAGATACATCGCATAACTGATCTTGGGCTCCCCGGCGAGAAACAAACGCAAACCATCCAGGGCCAGTTGGTCAATTTGTGCCCCTCCGGTCAAAGAGAAGCCAAGGCGTAAATGCGCGGGTTGCGCAAGCGGCAGGGCCAGCTCGACCTCTTTTAACTCGAACGGGTAGACTGTCGTCTTAAAGCAGGTGCGAAAGCGGCAGCGCGTACCCTCCACCGGCACCGATTCCACCGTCGTGCCTCGTTCGATGGTCTGGGTCTCGGACAGGGCCCGGCGGGAGGCATCAAACTGCAAAATCGACATTGACGGTACCGGCCGCAGATAATGCGGCCACAACAGGCCGATCAGATTGCTGGTCAGCTCCAGCAGTTCCCCGTCCAGTTTTTGCCGGATGCGCCCGGTTAAGAAGGCAAACCCTTCCAATAACCGCTCCACGTCCGGGTCTGAGCCCGTCTCGGAGAGCATATGCGCGATCCGCGGATACGCGCGCGCAAATTCGGCACCCTCCTCGCGAAGGTAAGTCAACTCATCCTGGTAGTATTTATTGAACATCTGGATGTATCTTTACTCGACGATCTCAATCCCGGCCGCCGAGCCCACACTGGTCGAAAAGGAGATGGGAACCGATTCATCTTCGGTTACGAGGCGGGCGGTTATCTCGAAGTGGATGTCCAACTGGTTGTCGGGATCCTCGACGTACCGGACACGGGCCGACCGTAAACGTGGCTCGTACCGTTCAATTGCCTTTTGTACAGCCTGGCGCATCGCGCCCAGAGAATCGGGAAACGAAAAGACAAACTCATTTAAGTCGGGGATTCCATAATCCGGCTGAATTTGCGTGCACCCGTGGCGGGAGTTCATCAGCTTACGCAAATGAACGATCACCGACTCGGTGAGCGCCCGAATATCGACACCCCGGCGGCGCGAGTCCGCCGGGTCGGGCTCCACCAGCCGCTCAAAAAGGCGACGTTCGCCAGCCATGCCCTCTCCCCACCCCCACCAACACGGACAACCCCGATCGGTCAGCCAACCGGGGCTACCCTGGTGGCGGTATGACCAATTAATCAGGCCGGAATCTACATTCTCGGGACCTTCCAGCTGTCTTCTGTCTCGATCCCGTCAGGCTCCCAAGTCCAGATGATCTTTGTGTAGGTATACGAGACGTCCTCCATGTGCGAAAAACCTTCTTTCGTCGCGTCCAGGCAGTTAGGCGTCCAGGCTTTCATCCCGACCACGATCGCATCTTCCAGCTTGATCGTGAAATAGTGCTCCTCGATCCCCGTCGCGTCGATCCGATACCACTTCAGTTCAACTTCCAACTGCTCCCCGGAAGTCAACGCTTGGGCCAGCTTCGGCGACGCCTTGTCGAACACCTTGGTGATGGTCAACGGGCCATGCACCCGCTTGCCGACTGGCAAGCCGCTTTGGGTGTCGCGTGGTATGTGTATCTGGTGGTCGTAGGCCTGGCAGAGGATTGTCCCCTCCCGGCCTTGTTGGTCGCAAGAACCTTCGAGGGGCCCCTGGGTTGCTCCCTCGACCGTCATGTGGAACGGCATTGGCATGGCATGAACTCCTTTCCTGTCGCAGTTTCAAGTCTGTATTCCTTCTAATTCCCAATTGAGTTTCACCCCACTTCAGCCAAATGCGACACCCATAATGCTTACGACTTGTCCAACTTGCCGACCAAAGAGAGGGTGAAGTCCGCACCCATGAACTTGAAGTGGGGGCGGACTTTCATGTCAACCTTGTACCAGCCGGGGCTGCCCGCGACATCCTCGACCGTCACCTGGGCTTTCCGCAGCGGCCGCCGCGACCGAACCCCCGGTTTCGGATTGTCCATGTCGGAAACATACTGCCGGATCCAGTCATTGAGCTCGCGCTCAATATCTCCCCGTTCCTTCCAACTACCCAGGTTTTCGCGCTGCAGGACTTTGATGTAATGCGCCAGACGGCTGACGATGAACATGTAGGGCAGTTGGGTACCCAACTTGTAATTGGTTTCGGCTTCCCGTCCCTCGGGGCTGGTCCCGAAGTACTTGGATTTTTGCACCGAATTGGCCGAGAAGAAACAGGCGTTGTCCGAGTCTTTGCGCATGGTCAACCCGATAAAGCCCTCTTCGGCTAGTTCGAATTCCCGGCGTTCGGAGAGCAAAACCTCGGTGGGGATTTTGGCCTGCACTTCGCCGGCGGCTTCAAAGGTGTGAATGGGCAGGTTCTCGACCGCGCCGCCGCCCCGCGGCCCGATGATGTTCGGACACCAGCGGTACTTGGCGAAACTGTCGGTCAACCGCGTGGCAAAGGCAAAGGCGGCATTGCCCCATGAGTAGTGCTTGTGGCTCTTCGAGACATTTTCCTTGTAATCGAAAGCCTTGACCGGATTATCCTCGGGATCATAGGGCACCCGCAGCAGAAACCGCGGCATGGTCAGCGCAAAATAACGAGAGTCTTCCGATTCCCGAAACCCCCGCCATTTTGTGTACGCCGGGCCCTCAAAGATCGCCTTTAAGTCCTTTAGGTTCGGGAGCTTCAGGTAGTCGTCCTCGCCGAAGAATTGTGGCCCCGCCGACGCGATAAACGGCGCGTGGGCCATTGCCCCGACCGCCGCTGTGTACTGCATCAGCGCCACGTCCTGCGAACCCGGTCCAAACTCGTAGTTGGCGACCATTGCCCCGACAGGACTGCCCCCAAACTGCCCGTACTCCCGCGTATAAATCAGCTTGTACAACCCCGACTTGGGCACCTCCGGGGAATCCGCGAAGTCGTTGAGCAAGTCTTCCTTCGAGACATTGATTAGCTCGATCTTGATGTTCTCCCGGAAGTCCGTGCGATCAACGGCAAACTTTAACCCCCGCCATGCCGATTCCATTTTCTGGAATGCCTCACTATGCAGGACCTCGTCCAACTGTTTGGACATCTTCTGATCGATCTCGGCGATCATCTCATCGACAAGTTTCCGCTGAATGCGCTCGCCTTTACGGGCGGGGGTCATCAATTCCGCGATGAAGGCTGCCATCCCCTGCCGGGCGACGGCGAACTCCTCATCCGCGGGCGTCATCTTCAGGGTCTCCTGAAGAATTGAACCGATCAGCGATATCTCCTCCGCTGTTTCGGCTGCCGCCTCTTTTTTTTCTTTTTCAGGTTCAGCCATCGTGACTGCCTCCTTATCTCAATCTTACCGAGATTTTTCTTTACTCACTCGCTTCCTCACCAACCTGGAGCTCCTTGAGCAGCTTCTCGCGCGCGCTGTCATCGGCCAGGACTTCGGTTAGTCTCTTGCGGAACGCTGGCACGTTGCCCAACGGGCCCTTCAGCGCGGTAAGGGCGGTGCGCAATTCCAGCAATTTCTTTAATTCCGGCACCTGACTGACCACCGACTCCGGCTCGAAGTCTTTCATGCTCTGAAACTTCACGTTAACCGCCATCTTTGCCCCTTCTTCCTTGGCGAGCACGTTGTCCACGGTCATCGAGGATTCCAGGTTCATCGCTTTCATCACACCGTTGAAGTTGTCCTTGTCAACCGAGACGGCTTTGCGATCCTCCAATGGGGTGTCATCCGGACACTGGGTGTAGTCACCGACCATCACCACCTTCAGCGGCAGCTCTTTTTCTTCATCCATCCCGGTTGCGGGCTTGTAGACAATATTGACCCGCTCCTTTGGGGCGACCGATCCTTCGCTTGCCATAGTATACCACCTTTCCTGAGAGTTTTTATCCTCTTTTTGTTCTTTCCACCATTATACGACAACCGGCGCTGCGGTTGGCTATTTTTTCCCGTTAATGGCCAGTGCGGCGGCGGCATCGAGGCGGCACAACCGCGCGTGCAGCTGCTGCATTTTTTCGGCCAGTTCGGGTTTTGCCGGCCGGGTCACCATGGCCAATCGCTTTTGCGCCAGGTAAAGCGTGCTAAAAACCTCGCGGCACAACTGCGGTTCCCACTCCTCCAGATGGTGCTCATCAATCTGGCTGCCCAAAAATTCCAGTTGTGGAATGGCGAGTTGCATCTTGCCCGCCTCCATGCACAGTCGGGCCAACTCCAACCGCCAGAGAAACTGCGCGCGCTTTTCTCCGGTCTGGGCGATGCCTTTCTGGAGAAGATCGATGGCCTGGGCGAGCTTTTTTCTGCCCGCTAGCTTGTGGGCATCACGGGTCACTCCGGTCAGTCGGTCGTCTCCGCCATCAGCTCCGGGGACCTTCCCGGTTCCTCCACCCGCCCCAGCAACGATTTCCTCCAGCAAAGCCACCGTCGGCGGCGCGGCAAACGGCATACCGTTGGCAAACTTCAACTCGACGACCTCGGGCAGCCGTTTGACAAACAGGGCCAACTCGTCGGCGATTGCTTCGCGTGCCGCATTGTATTGTTCCCCGGCGGCTTCCATCGCCAAAAGCACATACCGCTGTAAGTCCAGCCATAATACCGAAGTGGCAAACCTCGCCTCCGCGGTTTCAATCACCGCGGTGTAATCTTTCTTGTCCAGATTCTCCTCCAGGTGCGTTCCCTCTTCCGCGGGTACACCAGGAATTTGCGTCACGCCGTCCTTGTGCGGCGGCAGGCCGGAAAGCGACGAGAAATTCACCGACCGCAGAAAACGGTAGGCAAAGGGGTCGGTGGAATTGGCCTTGCGGAAAAACTCGGCGATAGTGCGCGCATTCTGGCGCAGGAGGCCCAGCGACTTGTTGGCCTCATCCACCGTCTCAATTTCCGGCGCTCCCGCTGCTGCCGCCGCGGTTTTGGCTGCCGCTTTAGCCTCCGCGGCCTTGATCTTGGCCTCAATGCCACGGACCTTGCCCCCCAGGTCGCGGCGAAGTTCGCCCAAGCCCGGCGCGTCGGTACCCAGTTTCTCCGAGAGAACGGCCTCGATCTTCGCCATCACCTCCACGATCGATTTCAAAACTTCAAGATCGCCGGTAGAAGCCGATCGCTCGACGGCAACTGCACCGCCGCGTTCGGCCAGCCAGCTAAAGGCCTCGATCCGCCCGCGTTTGCGCTTGAGCGGAGGATACATCGCCTCCCAAAAATTCACCAAAAGACCATGGCAAACGTTCAACCCCGACGCCAGCCCGGAAAAACCCTCCCTCTCGAATAGGGCCAGACAGAGGTACGTCGCGACCTGAACGTGCTTGGATTTATTGGCCAGGATATCCGTGCCCTTTTCGATGATCTCCGACCAGCCGACCGACTCTCCGGTCACCGAGTCCAGCTTGGCGATCTCCCGGCGGATCGCTTCGAAATCCTCATCGAACTGGACATCCTCCCCGGCGGGGTTATCTCCCGCGATCGGCTCGACCCCCAGCTTGGCGTATTCGCTGTCTGTCACCGCAAGTCTCTCCTAACGGGCCAGCGCCTCCAAGAACTCACCGGCGGGCAGTTCGGCATCATCCAAAAGCAAGACCATATCCGGCGGAAGTTTCCCCTTGGCTTCCGCGATCTTATCCATCCCCAGGCTGGCCATATCCCAGATCAAGTCACCGGCCCTTTGCGAGTCAAGCAGGCAGGACAAATACCGCGGTCCGGGCGGCCGGAAAAACAGGTAAAGCCGTGCAGGTGTTGCGCCTTCTTTGGCATCCCAAAAGGCGACAATCGAATTCACCGGATGCTTAAGCACCTGGCGGCAGAACGCAAGCCAGATGGCGATCTGAAATCCCTGGGCTGCCGGCTCCGTCGACAGTGGAAAGGCCAGGCATAACTCAAATTTCCGTAAGTCTTTTCCGCGAAGCGGCGCCAGGGTGGAGAGCAGGTTTTTCATCACCAGATATTTGGCCGGACCGGCGAAATCCCCTAGCGTCTCCGACCAGAACTCCCCCATCTTTTTCAGCTTGAGAAGTCGGGCAAGCCGCCGGTCAAACTCGTACAGGTTTTGCGGCAGAGCTGTCGCCAGCGCTGAAACCTTACCACTGCGCAACTCCACGGCCGCGCTGTTCAGATCGTTCAGCAGACGAACCGCGGCCCGCAAGAACACCGAATACGCTTCCGCGACCAAGTGCACGTGCTGCCCGTTCTTCCCCGGCGAGACATTGGCAAACAGCGAAAACGGGTACCGGCGCCCGCTTTTATCCCGGCTGGGCACAAACACACCCACCAAAAACTTTGAGGGGTCATCGATATGATACAGAAAGTTCCGGGGCATGGCGGCGTCGAACTTGACCCTCCAGTCGCCCCCGCCCTGGACGTTCATCTGCGCCACACCCTCATGGATCCAGTTGTCCAGCGTCCGGGCCAGAGGCCCGCCGGCATTCTGCCGCACAAAGTCCGGATACGCCGGCAGCTTACCGAAAAAACCGACCAGTGGGGCAAAAACCGCCATAACCAAACCTTATCCTACCGCCCGCAAACGTTGGCCGGGCAGCTAAACTTCCCAAAGTGCCCTTGTTGAATAAACTCCGCCGCGCTTCCGCCCAACTCGTACTGCACGTCCTCCGGATACCGGAAGGTCCAGGCAACCATGTTCCCCTGAATCTCAGCTTTAGCTAGCAGGCGAAACAGTGCCCAGGCCCCTGATTCGCGGAGTGGTGGAACCTGCTGTCTGTCCATCGGGCTAATCGTCAGCGAGCAATCGCCGCCCTCGTCACCGAACCATTCAAATCCACGGGTGCGGGGACTGCCCATTGAATACTTCAGTTCGGTGTTGCCCAGGATGAAGGTCACTTTCTCCATATCCTTAAATCCCGTTGCCCGTGCGGTCAGGGTAAACGATACATTGAGCCTGTTACCCGTGATGACCCGGCGTATCCGATGGGCGACGGCGAGCGCGTGACTGTACGAACCGGACAGGCCGATACCAGCGTTCTTCGCCGGTTGTGCTTCTTCTTTGTCAAAGCGATCAATTGCCCCGCCGCTGCCGAAGAATTCCACGATATCGGACGCCGAGGCGTCGGACCCGTACTGGCTAAACGGGTACTTGCCGGCGAGCCGATCCTTAAATTGCGAGTATACGCTCTGCCAGGCCTCGTTCACACACTCGCAGGCCTTGCGATACGCGGCGGCACGCGCCGCGGCAAACGGTTTACCCAAAAGCTCACTGGCCTTTCTACTCAAGGTCGAACGACTGCTGGAGATCAGCCTTTGCGCCCTTTTCTGCTCTCGTTCCAGCCTGCGGGCCAGGCTCCGGTAACTATCACCGCAGCCCTGGAATTCTTCCAGTGCCGCCTCACCCTCTCCCAGCTCATCGATGGCATTTCTTAGAAACTCAGCATAATTCTTGATATTCTCCGATGATGCCCCGGTAAGATCATCCATGGATCCCAGCCGGCCGAGGAATTCGTTAATCCCATAAAACTCATCAGAGATTTCCTCCACCTGTCTGCCGTCCCATTTGATTTTGGAATTACCGGCCACCTTTTTCAGCAATTCGATGATCGGTGAATCCCCCGCGGCCAGTTCATCAAGCCCTTCGCTCGCCTCGGAAATATCCCGAAACGCGGAAACCTCGAGGCCATCGAAAAACTCCTGCCAGGCTCTCTTGTAACTCTGGACGTACCTGGTATAAAGTTCATTTCGAATGTCGATCTTGCTGTCGGCCAGGGCCCTGCTCAAAAACGGATTCTGCTCGATCACCGCCGGGCTGTGTTCGATGCGGTTTATGACCTCATCTTCCCAGCCGGCCCTGGTATATGCCCCGCGCACGGGTTTGCCGTCCAGCAGTGTGGTCCCCGGTACCGCGGCATCAACCGTGAAATCGCGCAGCCTACTGTTGGCCTCGCGGATCATCTTGCGATAAAAGCGATCAACCGACCAGTGATCGGCGATCTCCCGGCTGACCCGCCGGGAGATTTCAGTGTTCTTTTCCAGAACAACACCCTGCATTTCCGGCCCGGCCCGGTGACACCACCAGTAGCGCACCTGCGGCTCGGCCAGATCGGCAAATTCGTCGCGCCAGTTGTCATCTTCCGCGGAACCCCAAACAAACTCCGTCTGCCCCACCAGCGCTTCCATGTCCGACAGCGTGGATTCCGGCGGCTCGGTAAGCATCATGTATGCGGTGGCGACGTCAAAGAAGAGTTCGTTCTCCGTGCCATCGCTCCTGATCGGCGCATTGCTGTCCAAATACCGCTCAAATTTCCTGACCGTGGGCTGCATCAAAAGCGTGGTGATCTTCCCCAGCAGGGCACGCCGCGCCGCCCGGTTAACCGTTTCACCCTTATACAGACCCCAGCGCAGGGATAAAGGCGGGCCATCTTCTTTGTATCTGTCCAGGTCCTCTAAATGCTCAAGCGTCCCCTCGAGCTTCTCGAGATGGGCCATCAGTCTCGATGGCCTGCCTCCCCGCACGTCCTCGATGTTTTCCGCAGTGGCCACCGTTTTGGCCAGAAGTCTCCGGTTGCCGAAGTAGGAAGTGGCCAGCGCCAAAACCAAAAGGATTGTGGCCAGCGCCAGCACACTGGCCAAGGCCAGCCGCATCCACTTGCGGCGCTTGGCCGAACCCAGCGTGGGCGTGGTGCGGGCCTGGTCGGGCATGATGATTTTCGAAAAGAGATCCCGGATAAAGTAGGCCTTTGGCTCTCGGGGCGTCTCGATAACCTGGCCCATCTCTTCTCCCAAACCGAACTCCTGGGCCATCGCCTCCATCACCTGGCCGATCGGCGTTCCCTCCTGGGTACCGCTGGTGAAATACACCCCGCGCAACGCGGGATCCTGTTGGAAGGGATTGGGCTGGAAGAGCGTCTCGACAAAAGCGGTCAGTTTCCGCCGGGCGGCGTCAAACTCCAGCGGAAAGAGGTAAACCTTTTTTTCGTCACCCGGCCGCAGATCGCCATGCAGCTTGCGCAGCCCGCGCGCCTTGATCGTGGCGAACAGCTTTTCGCTCTCCCGGTGGAATTCCTCGTGTACCGGACTGGTGCGCTCAACGCCATACTTGCACGTGTAACCCCACACCTGTTCCCGTTCGCGCTTGCTGATATCGCCGAAAAATTCCACAAACCCGGAGAGCAAATCACATTTGGTGAAGATCAGGTAAACCGGAAAGATTATCTCCAGTTCGGCGATCAATTCGTCGATCCGCCGCCGGATGTTATTCGCGTGCGCCTCGATCCCCTCCTCACTCTGCTGCATGAGCTCATCGACCGAGACCATGACCAAAAGCCCGTTAATCGGGGTCTTCTTCCGAAACCTCTTGAGCAAACCCAGAAAGGACAACCACTCTTCGCGGTCTTCGGCGGCATCGACGGAGATGGTATACCGGCCGGCGGTATCTAAAACAATCCCTTCGTTGGTGAACCACCAGTCGCAGTTGCGCGTCCCGCCCAGCCCCTTGATCGCTCCCGGACTCTCCGAATCAGGATCGATGGGCGGGAAGCTCAATCCCGAATTGCGGATCGCCGTCGATTTCCCGCACGCCGATGGGCCGATGATCATGTACCAGGGCAGAACGTACAATGCCTCCGACCCCCGGCGGCCCCGGGCAAGCTTGGATTTCTTGAGGGTCTTGATCGCCCGCTCCATCTTCTCTTTTAGGGCGGCGATCTCGTCTTTCACGTCCGGCCGGGCAGTCAACAGCTGGTCATCGGCCTGCTGGCTTAAAAACCCCTCCATCGCCTTGGCGTTCTTTTTGGCCTTTACCTTCTTGATGACTAACCAGATCAGCCAGCACAGAATCACCAACGCCGCGAGCAAAAAGTTATAGGGCCTGACCAGCCCCACCCGCGGGCCAAAAAACACGATAATCAAAGCGATGATCAGCACGGCCCCAGCGGCGGCAAATGACGATTTCATCAATTTGAGGACAAGAGTCATCATGGTATTAGCTGCCAAAACGAATAATGGTTTCTGCCAGTCGCTCGGCCTGGCCGCTCAACAAAAAGTTTAGAACAATAAAGACGACACAGACAATCCCGACGGCCACCACCGCGATAATCCCCAGGGGTAGCTGCCCGCCCACCAGCTGCGCCAGCGCCTCGGGCGGGCGCCAGTTGGGTGAAAGCTCGCTGGCCCCCGGCCGAACGCGCTCAAGATCCCGGCCGACCTGCGCGATCAAATCTCGGCGACCCTGTGGATCGGCAAGCGCATATTTCCCCTCAAACCCCAGGGCCAGACAGGTGTAATAAACCTCTAGCAAATCGGACTTGGTATCCGCCTGGCGGCGGAGGTCCTCCAGCTTGTTGAAAAACTCGTCACCGGCCCTACTGTCCCCGAAGCACTCCAGCGACAGCGGGTTTTGCATCCACTGGGTCTTACCCTCCCAGTCGGTGCGGGAGATCGTCTCATCGATAAAGGCCGTCACGGCATAGCGCGCCATACGGACGTCCTCGGCGGTATGACCTTCTTCCAGCGCCCGCTTTTCGATCTCCCCGAAAGTAGCCATCACCCGTGAGCGCAGCGCCTTAAAATCACCCAGGTTATGCCCGCTGCCCAGCGTGATAATCATGGAGAACGCCTTGGCGCATATTGCCGCCAAAGACTGCGGTTCCGTGGTCATGCTCTTATCCAAGAACTATTCTCCCTGGTGTTGTACCGCCGTGGAAAACGGCCGTCTTATTCCAAAATCGCCATCAGCTCCACCGACAGGCCGGGGAACAAGCCCGGGGGGGCGTACACCGACACTGCGTTGGCCCGGCAAATGAAGTCCCAGCGATCACCCACGTTCTCCAGGCGGAAGTAAGCCAGGCCCGCCTTTACCGGCAAGGCGGCTGGAGGATGGGCGACATAAACCAGTCCCACTCCCGGCAGGTTTTTCTCGATTAACACGCCGATCTTATCCGGCGAGATAACCTTCCCCTGCAAGGGAAACTCGGTGATCAGCTTGCTTTCCGGAATATCCGCCTTCACCCCCAGGTAAAACTGCCCGCTTTCGGTGACTTGGGGGTCAGGTATGGTCCCCGCAAAATGGGTCGGCTCTTTCTGCGTCAGCGGGATTTTCACATAGCGAGCCTCCACGACCATTTCCAAAAGGTCGCGCAGACGGGTTTCGAGCAAATCGAAGGAACCGCCGATGTCCTCGTGATTGTACACCGGCAGATCACGCGGGTGGCTGCCCACGGAAAACGTGCACAACGCCCCGGCCAGCCGGGCCATTGTCCTGAAGACGTCCAGCGGGTGCGATTGCGCATGGTTGTAAAAATGCGCCAGTGCCGGGATGGCGGCATTAATCGTGTGCAGTAAAAGGAAGTTGGGCATATCCGAACCGGTAAACTCCGCCATTTGCGGGGTGCGCTGGCGAACCCTCTCGGCTAACGCGTCGCTCTTGGCCGAACATACCTCCAACAGAGCCTTGAGCCGGTTTTTCAAGTGCGCGGAGGCGCCGATGGCCATGGCCGGCGGGACAAACTTTTCATTGAGCACCATTACCCCTTCGACGTTGCGCACCACCTCGGCAATCTTCAGGTAATCGTAATCGTTGAGGTCTTCCCCGGAAAAAAGAAGGCACAGCTCTCTTTTCGTGTAGGCAATCTCGCGCTCGCCCTCGCCGGTGACCATATCCGGGAGGGTGGCAAACTCACGGGAATAACGGGTTTGGACGGCTTTGCCTTCACCGCCCATGCGCACCCCGGGCAGGCCGGGCCGCAAAATCGGCAGCCCGAGATACACCGACAGTGTCGCCTCGGTCGGGGCAAAGGCTTCCTCCAGTGACCGGCTGGGCGGCGGTTCGTCAACTCTGGGGATGCGCACAGTGGTGCCGTCGGGCAGTACACCCTCTAACTCGTGCAAGGTGAACATCTTGTTGGCTATCGCATCGGTATCAATTACCATCTGCGACACCCCGTGGCAAAACGGAACTGCTGATCGCACTCTGAAGGAGACGTCCTTATCGAAATAGTGATCGCGTTGTTGAAAGTGGTGCTGGGTCAAAAACAACCCCTCACTCCAGAGCACCTGGTGATATTGGGCCATGATGTATTTCTCTCCGTCAATTCTCTTTAGTCCGCACCGGCCGTGGAGCTCAACGCGTGACCGACTCGATGTAGTTTTCCCCCATGGTGATGGTTAATCGTTCGGTCTTTGTGTTTCTCAACGTATGGATCGCTCGTTGCCGGCCGTCCTCCGACGGCCGGAAAAAGTCCCCGATTACCCCCAGGTACACTCGTTTGGGCGCCGACGGACCAAGCTTATACCTGAGCGTGCGACTCTCGGTCTGTCCCGGTTTGATCGTGAACATCCACTTGGCGACGGTATCCTGGGCAAACTCGGCGAGGTACGCCCGGTCAAAGTCATCATCGAAGAACATTTCCACCCGTCCGCCCTTAAAACGTTCGGTGGCCGACAGGACGAAGACAGCCACCTGCACGGGGTTTGCGCTGGTCCCGTCGAAATTGAGCTTGTCTGCGGCGACAAATTTCAGGATCAACGCTCTCTCCTTCGGGCCACCGCCCAGGCCAAACAAAGAACAGCCCACAAGAATTATCGCCGGCACGGAACTCAACCACCATGCCAGACGCACACGTGTTAAACCTTTATGCATATTTCTCCCCGATCCTGTAACCACTTGCGAATTCCCCTCCACGATGAGATCACCTCTTTTGCTGTGCTTTTGCTTTGCGGTTCATCACTTCGACGTACCCACTGGTGAACGCGCTGCGGAATTTCGCTTCGAAAAACTGGACGTCTTCCCGGGCCAGATCCTCATACCGGCGGCGAAGCTCATTATAAAGTAAAACCCGTTTCCAGGGCAGCAGGCGGTACGGAATCGAAAACGGCCCCAGTGAAATTTTCCTGTGGGCCAGTTCCCGTTCCAGCTCTGCCGGGGACAGCCGACGCATGACGTTGAGCGTCCCTTCCTTCACACTGCGCTTGTACCCGGACAAAAACGCCAGTTGATGATACTTCAACTCATCCAGCGCGCGTTCCATCTCCGCGGCAGATTCTTCCACGTTTTCGAAGGTATCCCACTCGAAAAACTTCCGCCCGACATCCTTGTCTTCCCCCGTACGGATGATCCGGGTGCCCTCCATTGATTTGCCCATCCCGAAATACATCGCATATTCCATCTGGAAGCGCTTGCGCCCTTTGAGCAGGTCCTTGAAGGCGGACAAGAGGATGCCAAACGAGTTTTTGATGCGGTGGCAAAATCGTTCGATTTGCTCTTCTTTTTCCAGGCGGGAGCCGTCACCCAGAAAGTGATCGGACAAATCAGCCAGGTGGTCGTACGCCGCTGAGCGCAGCCCCAATTCCCCGGAAAGCTCCGCCAGCCGGGATTTCAGTTCCTGGTTTTCGGCAGTGAGCTTCTCCAGCCGCTCGCTGGAAACAGGCGAATCCGCCGGGGCCAGAGCAACGTCACCGGCCAGACGCCTCTTTGCCTCCCCGATTAAGATGCGGGCTTCTTCGGGGCCGAGTTTTTCGGTGGCTGCCGAAATAGCCTCGGCCAGCGCCGTTCTTCGCGCCGCTGAAGACTGTCCCGCGTTGGCGAAGAAAGTCCGCTCCAAATGGGCGATAAATTCCTCGGCCGAGGTGGCCGGCCCGGGGTTCTCACTTTTGCTTTTTGCTTGCTCGTTATCCAACGTCTCTAAGTTTCCCTCAGCGCTGTATTTTTTGACACACCGTCGGTCCCGTCCTGTTCCCTAGTAACTTAACGCCTCAGCCAGTTCACGGCGCAGGGCTCTTCGCACAAATAAGCGGCCTTCGGCCCATAAATTCAAGTTTTTTAATCGCTCCAGCACATTTTTTACCAGCGCCGGACCATCGCAGGTGCCGATTTCTCCACGCGCTGCGCACGGCGAAAACCCGTCAATTTCGGTGGTCATGGCAAAGCCAAGTTTTTGACAGGCCAGCCACAACTCCTCTGAAAGATCCCCCGCGCCGGCCTGTCGGTCGGCCGCGCGATAGAAAACCGCCTCGGGCTTAAACAGCGACCCTCTTTCGGCAAGCAATTCACTGAGTTTCCGTTCTATTTCACTGCGTCCCGGCTTACCGGCAGAGGCGGCAAATGAGGTCAGTTCTCGGCCTACCTCTTCAACTTGCCGGCAGACCTCCGCTTCATCGTGCGCATCATTGACCAAAAGCGAGCACAAAAGCATCATTCCCAGGCTATAGACATCGCAGGGGGCGCCGTAAAACCGGCAGATATTCACCCGGCAATCCCAAAGGGTTTGCCCAACAGAGGATTTAAGAACCTCTTGCACGTCCGGCCGCATGTGCCGGGCCCGCCCCAGCACCCGATAACCGGCAGGTACCCGATCTGCTTCAGTGGCCCAGAAGGCAAGCCCGTCCAGCTTGTTTGCGGGGGCATTCAGGGTGACCTTCACCCGGTCTTTCGCCGTCAGTTGGAAAACGCCGATGACCTCGGAGATCAGGTCCACCTCAATATCCAGGCCCGCTTCGGCACTTCTAACTCCGCGAAACGTCACGTTGACGTATTCTTCGTGGCCGTAAGGCAGACGGCGGATCAAGGGAGAGGTAAACAGGCGATTATAGTCCGCCCGGTTGAGGAAGCCGGGGCTTTCTGTATCCTTTTTGGCGTCCTCCACGTGCACAGGAGAAGCCGCCGCCGGGTTGGTGATGCCCACCCGAAAGGACCAGACCGGTGGCGGGCCGCCGGAGACCATCACGCTTTTTGGCTGAAGATTAAGGTGTGGCCGCGCGCAACCCTCGTAAATCCGCCTCACTCCTTCGCCGAGCTGCTCGAAGGCGGCAAGTTTCAGCCATAAAACCTCCAGTGCCGAACGCTCGCCGGGGGCGTTCCCCCAAAAATACCTTGAATTTGCGGCATAGGGTAAATCCAGTTCGGCTGCGCGCTCGGCAAACGCACCGGGCGGAATTCGTTTAGCCAGGCGGGATCTGATTTCTTCCCCGGCCCGCCCACCCAGAAACTGGGCGAATTCATCGTAGTGCAGTTCAAACAGTTCCCGGATGATCGCACAAAACTCATGATACACAACGGGGTAGAGCATTTCTTCTGCGGGAATTGGCCGTGCCTCGTCGGCCCGCAGGGGATAACAGGCTTCCTTATGCGGGCACCTCGTGCAGGGGAACTGTCGTAGGCTCGGCTCCTGTTGTTCCCTGACCACATTGCCTGGTTCACGCGAGCGGACCAACCGTTGAAAGTCGCGGTACAACTCACGGCCCACACGCACCCGGGTTTGCCCACCGGGAGGAACCGATTGTCTGGTGGACACGGTGTAAAACGTCTGGGTTGCATCCGGGTTTTCGCCGCATTCCGGGCAGCACAAAAAGCGCAGCGCGCTCTCCACACAGGAAGACAACCCTGCCTTGGCCAACTGAACCTCGTTGCGGCTGTCCCTGAGATAACCCCCGCAATGCGGGCAGACCGGATGGAAAAACTCCTCAATTTTCTTGCAGTACGTAATCGGCAGAGAAATGATCGGTAATGGCGAAGCTGCTCTTGCCCCGGTACCCACCCCGCGGGCAAGCGGGACAATGCCTTCATGGTCTTCGGCGAGGCTCTCCCGGCAGCGGGCCTCGCGTTCGAATGCGGCCTCGGCATCGCGGTTGGTGTACGAGCGGCCTAATCCACGCACCGGCGGCGGCGAGAGCACATCCTTCTGGATTTTGACCGCCACCGCAACGGTCCGCCCGCTCTCCGTTTGCACCCGACCCAAAAGAACACGTGAAAAAACTCCGCTCTCGTCGAGGGTGACAAACGGGTGTTCGACGTCCTGGGGACGGGCACTCTCCTTCCGCGGGTCAAGGACCAACAAGATAGTGTCCTCGCCCGCTCTCCGACTAAAAATAGGAGTCTCACGCGGAGTCACCGGAGCCGAATTCCCTTTCTCATCCCCAGCCACGAATCTCCCCTGCCCGATAATCGCACAAGCATAATTTACCGGCTCTGAAGCTCAAATACAACTGGAATCCCGACACTCATCATTAATATATATACCACTCGCGCAAGGCAAATGCCTACTCTTAATATCCCGATTCCGCCAACCACGTCTTGCGGCAGAGAGTGACCCGACATTGGGGATACAAAAACGGCCGGCACGCTCGAAATTATTCTAAAAGAGCACGATTTGTCTGTTGCGCGGGGGGCAGAAGGGTTTATTATGTAGAGCAGAACAAATACCGGGTCCGCCCGGAGGAGGTAATCATGCGCAAAGGAATTGTCCCGTTGGTTGTCGTCGGGCTGGTTTTCATCTGGTTTACGATGGCCCAGGCCGGTGTCACCGAAAGCCTCGACAAGGCCCAAAAGCTGTATTCCTCGGCCAAGTTTTTCGAGGCCATCGAACTCTTGATCAACACCATCGAAAAAGAGGAGCTCAATCCCGCGCAGGCGCAGAAGGCCTATTTGCTCCTGGCCCGGTGCTTCTATGCCAAGGAAAGCCAGGACGAGGCGCGGATGTGGCTGGGAAAGCTGCGGCTCAATTACCCCTGCCTGGAAATCGACGCCAAAAAGCACCACCGCCATTTTATGAACCTCTGGTACTCGGCTACACAGGATTCGCTCTGCGAGCGCCCCGACCCGGGGATCAAGCACATCGCTGTCGTGGACTTTCGCAACAACTCGACCGTTGACCACGACAAGTGGGACCCGATGCAGTTCGGTATGGCCGACATTCTCATCTCCGATCTGAAGCACTTAACCAAGCTGCGCGTGGTAGACCGCGAACGCGTGCAGATGATCTTAGACGAGATACAGGTCCAGCAGACCGAGTATTTCGACGACAAGACCGCCGTGCGCGTGGGCAAGATGCTCGGCGTGCACGTCTTCGTCATGGGTTCGTTCATGCAGATCGACAAGAAAAAGATGCTGATCCTGCCCAAGCTGGTCAAGACCGAGACCGGAGAAGTATTGCACAGTGAGACGATTGAAGGCAAACCCGGTGAGCTTATGCAGCTTTTGGCCGAGGTGGCCGAAAAGGTGGGGGCGTGGCTGAAGGTGACCGTTTCCGAGGCGGAAAAGAAAGCGCTCCACGGCAGCGTTTCCGAATCTTTGCAGGCGGCGCTGGCTTACGCACGCGGCGTCAACTATGAAGACGAAGAAAAATATGCCGCGGCGTATGGGGAATATCAGAAAGCACTGGTCGCCGATTCGACGTACTACCTGGCGCAAGACCGCCTGGAAGCCCTGGCCATGTTTGCCAGCAAGTAAACCTCATCACCAACTGTACAAACGGCAACGCCGCCCCGGACGCCTCCGGGGCGGCTTTTTCTTCTGTGCCAAACAGAACTGGCCGAAACCAAATCAAGCTGCTCGAATAATTGACATTTTTCTTATCCGGACACGGCATCACCCACAATTGGTGCAGATTTTCTTTGCCCTGAGCACGCAAAAAATGTTACCTATGGCTGCGCGACGAGCCGGAGGTGTGGCCATGCCCATTTGCCCGGTCTGCAAATACGAATACGAAGCCGGCGAAACCGAGTGCGTCGACTGCGGTGTCCCCCTCGTGGACGAGCTGCCCGACGACCCGGAAACGGTTATCGCGGGCCTCAAGTACGTTCCGTTCCGTTCTTACCCCAGCCGGCTGTATGCTGAAATGGTCCGCGAGGCGCTGGCCAACGAGGGCATTCCCGCGATTATCAAGACCGACCAGGCGTACAGCTTCGCCGAGATGGGGACTTCCTCAACGGTGAGCGTGGTCCTGTGGGTCACCGAAGACTCACTGGAACTCGCCGAACGCATCGCCGACCAGATACTCAACCAGATTTGAAGCCGCGCACCGACCCGCGGCCGTATCTCTTTTCAATATAATCCGGCTGGGCCATCGCCCACGCCGGCCGTCGAGAAACCTCACTGCGGATGGTTTGGTTTCACTTTTCCCAGCCGATCTTGTATTCTAAGTAGATGATAACCGACCGAAAGGCGCGATGCTCTGGCTGGAGTTAATTATTGGCGTATTAGTGGTGGTCGTGGTGGTGCTCCTAACCGCCCCGGTCACTATCCGCGTGGCATGGAGCGCGGATGAACAAAAAGTCATCATCCGCTACCTGGGATTCGGCCAAACCACCGATTTTGCCGCACGGGTCAGGGACATTGATTGGCTGGGCTTGCGCCTTCATCGATCGGCAATCAAGGCGGTGCCGAAAGTGAAGCGTAAGCCTCCGCTGAAGAAACCCCTGGGGCCCATCTTAAAGACATTATACGCGCATCGTCAAACAGTCGGCCGCACTTTGAAGCGGACGCTATACCGCACAGGCCGCCTTCTGGCCTACCCACGGCTGCGTCTGGCCCGTCTGGATATCGTCGCCGGAAGCACCAACCCGGCCCTCACCGGAATGTACTACGGCTGGTACAATTCCCTTCGCCCGGCCTGGACTTCCCAAAGGATCATCGTAAACTGGCAGCCCATCTTCGACCACCGCCAATTCTCGGCACGCTTTGACGGCTGCCTCTGGCTGCGCCTCGGGACACCGATCAGACAAATAATACGGCTGTTATACGAGCTGCCCAAAATTCGCCTCTATCGGCTGTATAAAGATTTGAAGAAAAAGGAGGAGTAAATGGCCACCAATATGATCGAAATGCTCTCCGCGATTGTGGGCGAGATCAAGGCCATCGCCAAGTCCGAAACCATCATCGGCGAACCGGTAACCCTCGGGAATAAGACCGTGGTGCCTATGGTCAAGATCTCTGTCGGCTTCGGTGCCGGCGGGGGAGAAGGATCCGAAAGTGACAAGCGCTCTGGGTATGGCGGTGGTGGTGGTGGCGGAGTGATGATCGAACCGGCGGCGTTTTTGGTCCTCGACGGTGATAAAGTCTCACTCTTGCCCGCCAAATCACAAAAATTCGAAAAGATTATCGAATCCGTCCCCAATATCCTGGAAAAGATCCAAAAGCTGGTCCCCAAGGGGAAGAAAAAAGCCGGCGGTGCGGACAAGGAAGAGTAGCGCCGCACGGCGGTGCACCCTTTCCACACAGCCTCAACTCATTTATCGTCCTTGGTGGGGTGGCCCACCGCTTGGGGCCGGTTGAAAAACCCGCTTTTTTCATGCTGGATAGCACAAAGGGGACGTGATTTGCATCGGGTGTGATCTACCGCGCCAGAATCGGCGATTAAACCAAATTACAAAGCCGATTATTGCTTGCGATGACGCTTTCGCCGCACGGTGACTTTAAAACTTCGCTGGTCGGATTTCAAGACCATTACCCGCGCAATTACTTTTTCACATCACACGGACGATACCCTGCACCTGTATAAGATCGTCCTCGGCCTATGGACAGCGGCGATCAAAGAATCTCCAAAAAAGGTCAGGCTCTTAGGTGTTTCCGTTTCCCACCTACAGAAGAAGGCAGCCAATCCTCAATTGGGTTTATTCGATTCCTCCACCGCCCGCAAAACCAAACCCACTGACTCCACCATAGACCGCCTCCGCGACAAGTACGGCGAATCAGTCATCCTCCGTGCTTACTCTCACCTGGGCAGTGATTGAAACTCCATTTTTCGCGGGCGGCCCACAGCTTCCTCTGGAATCCGTACTATTTCAGCAAGACCATCTTCCGGGATTGGCTGACTCCGTCCGCCTGCACGCGATAGAAATAAATGCCGCTGGGTACGGCCTTACGCACGTTGTCGAGTCCATTCCAGGTGATGCCGTGTGAACCGGGTTCTTGAGATTCGATCTCCCGGGTGAACACCCGCTCTCCGAGGATGTTGTAGATATCCAACGTCACCCGTCCGGACGTTTTCGTCTCAAATTTGATGACCGTTGAGGCGTTAAACGGGTTGGGGTAATTCTGCCATAGGGTGAATTGAGCGGGGTGGGGCCCCACCGGGTCGTCGAAGACGCTGGTCTCTGTACATGCAACGTCGTAGGCGCCGACTAGAGTACCGCAAGGACTGTTGGCCGGAGCGCAAGGAGAATCATCGTCAATATGAAAATCACTGGCGGCCGCGTGACAGAATAATGGGTTTGCCGAAAAATTGTTATTTGTCCCTGCCTGGTCAGCAATGCAATCTGCCCAATCGCCGCCGGCATTGCCGTAGATGTCACAGCAACTCAAGCTGGGGGAGTTTTCCTGGCCCATGCACGAAAATGCCCCACCGCCTGAGCCGAAGGCGATAATGCAGTTTTCCAGTGTGGGGGAAGAGTAGAAGCAAAATATCCCACTGGCCCGATCAGAGGCATAGTTCCCGACAAAGGTGCAGTTGGACAAGGTCGGAGACGCATTATCAGTGCATGATATCCCGCCGCCCCACATCGCGGGATTCCCACTGAAAACGCAGTATTCCAAGATAGGATCGGAATCAATCAGGCAAATCGCTCCGCCGTATTCCCCTGCGGAGTTGCCATTGAAGGTGCAATTTGTCAACGTAGGAGAGGAATACAATGTGCAATATATCCCGCCGCCATTCAGAGCGGAATTCTCGGTAAAGACACAGTCGGTCAAGGTAGGCGAGGAGAAATCCGCACAGAAAATCCCGCCACCTTCTACGTCGGCATGATTTCCGATAAAGACACAACCGATTAAAAGAGGAGAGGCGCCATGTCCGCAGGCTATGCCGCCGCCAAAACCTCCTGCCCTGTTTTCTTTGACAATACAATTTTTCAAGGTCGGAGATGAATAGTCCACACAGAATACCCCACCACCAACAGAAAAACTTTCACCGGAAGCAGTATCAACGATGAAAGTGTTGCTGTATCCACCTTGAACCGTGAACCCCTCGACTACCGCGGTTGCATCCTCGCCACTGTGAAAATAGAAGCCAAAGTGAGGGTCTGACTCACTGCCTTGGCAGTCAATAACGGTGGACCCTGACCCGTTTTCTGATTTGAGTACAATGCTCTTGCCACCGAAGTCAATGTCCCGGTTGCCGTCACCGGTGTAAGTGCCGTCGGCCACCAAGACCGTATCGCCCTCCGTGGCGGCATCAATGCCGGCCTGGATGTCCGGTTGTTCGGAGGGGACATGAATTACGCCAGCCCAAGATGGCTGCGCACTCAGCAGCAGGCCTATCGAGATGGCAAATATACCTAAGGCCCACCTGCACGCGCCGAATTGGATTTTTGCCCGCATGGATCTCCTCCTGCGATGGAGTTTTCTGAACCTTGTCAATTCCCTACAAAATATATGCTAGTGCTGCTACAACTAATATGTGCTAATAATATTTGACAAGCTATATTGGTTCCTGATAGGAGGAACTGATATGGCACGTCCAGTTCGAATCACGTTACGGCGGCTGCGGCGACAGGAACGGCG
>Ga0209991_10000051_pt1 | contig 47741 bp, 43 predicted proteins | sample ChitaG_FD_183167 | JGI IMG/M metagenome (GOLD analysis project Ga0209991, IMG submission 183167) | Deep subsurface microbial communities from South Pacific Ocean to uncover new lineages of life (NeLLi) - Chile_00310 metaG (SPAdes)... | ecosystem: Environmental > Aquatic > Marine > Oceanic >... | reverse complement strand
ATCCGGATCACAAGACGCGCCGCCGACGCATCTATCGCTACCTCAACTGGCGTAACCGCAAACACGCCCACCCGGACTCCCCCCTCAGACTATTTAGGCGATATTAGTTGGAATGGCACTAGCATAGGCGGAGTCAGGGACCGCAAAAAGGGTCGGCTGCAAGTCGGCATTTGCCATAAAAGAATTAACTGTTTGTAATGCAGGAACCTCCTGACCTACTTTGTAACCAATACGATCACCTGGATCTTTGCCCGCGAAAACATAAGCAGGTCGATTCTGTGCATACAGCGTATTTGTTAGCATCAAGATAGTGAGTAGCGCCAAGACAAGTACCCGATTGCACGACGTATTCGATACACCGATAGAGCATTTCATGGCCCAGACCTCCATCGATTTTTGCCTGTGGAGAAACAAGGATTAATTCACTCCTCAACAGCCAAAGAGGTATTAATTTTTGCTACCCCGAAAATAGTAGAGGAATTACGGGCAATTGTCAACCGATTTCTCAATACCTAAGGCAGATATATGCGCAGTTCTGAAATCCAACACATGGCCGGTCAATTCTGCCGAGATTGGAGACAGTTTTCTCTTTTACGGAATTCTCCTTATTTCCGGCCTACACTCTCTCCGACCAGAATTCGGCGCCAACTACTGAAATCGCACAGACTTATGGTGGGGAAAGGCCACGGCGACTATGTTTTTTGTCCGGCCAAAACCAATTGACTTACCGGACAAAATGCCGCAGGGACAAAGGCTCCGCTTGAGGCCAATCTGTGCCCATCCGGCGGCGAAAATCGCCAAAACTGGCCGCATTTGGAGCGTCGGCACCATTGGTCGAGCCAGCAATACTCATCGTCTGCCAGCAGGATATTCCCTGCTTATGGGAGAATGGGCAATGACCAGATTTGTCCCCGAAGAACTATGAATACGGGCACCCAGAGGAGAGGCGGCCAATTGCGTCGGGTTTCGAACAGGGTTTCACCCGGGGAGCTTCTCCGAACCCTCTTCGAACTTTCAAATCGAGGCAAGAACCAAAATTCATCGCCCCATAATCCCCATCCCGGCCTAACTCCGCACGTGCGAAAAGGTTAGCCGCCCTGGCAGAACCACCGCCACGTCCGTGGCCCACCGACCGCGAATTGGCCAACCATTTCACGGACGATTTGCCGGCCAAACGATATTCATCCACGTGCCCTTCCCCAAAAAGAAACCCCCGGCCGGGTCATGCCCAGCCGAGGGTTCGACCGTCTATGCGTCAAGAACTAGAGTTTGCGCACGTTGGCGGCTTGCGGGCCTTTCGGGCCTTCGACAATCTCGAACTGTACCGAATCGCCCTCGCGAAGCGTCTTGAAGCCCTCTCCTTCAATCGCGGTGTGGTGAACAAAAACGTCCTTACCGCCGGGCTGCTCGATAAACCCGAAGCCTTTACTGTCGTTGAACCACTTGACGGTACCTTCCGCCATGATCCACTCCCTTTGCTACCTTGGGGCGAAACGGCGCCCCATGTCCGTTGGCCGGTATGGCCGGTGAAACAAGTCGAACTTCTCTTAGAATCTCCGAGGGTGAAGGTACCGTGCGGTCATCCTTGAAAAGCCTACTGTTTCGATCTACACTGCAATCTACGCCTGTCGGTCGCAAAAGTCTAAGAAAAAATTCGCCTTTTGGGAAGAGGCGGTTTTCTGACCCTAAAAGGTGTCCAAATACTGGGGGTACCTCAACACCGGAAAACCTAACGTCCAGGATGGACCAGTTTTTGGGGAAAAGGTCACACCCGCCCGCCCACCCATTGAAGAAGAGACCACTGGCCGTCGCCTGCGTCGCTCGCCGCACAGCCGTATAACCAGTTAAAGTTCGGGGCAATTGTCGGCTGGAATAAATCGCTGCCCCGATATGACGAACAACACAGAGTGAATCATGACCGACGGCGAACGAATTAAGAACTGGGCGCGCGAGATCGGATTTGACAAAGTCGGCCTGGCCCCGGCCGGGCCGACGCCCGGCGGTGAACACCTCACCGAATGGCTCACCCGGGGATACCACGGGGGAATGGATTGGATGAAAAAAAACGCCGACCGGCGCCTCGATCCCCGCCGGGTGCTCCCCGAAGCGAGGTCGATTATCTCGGTGGCCCTCAACTACTACACCCCGCACGAACGCCAGCCCGGTGAACTTAAGATATCCCGTTACGCCTGGGGTACCGACTACCATTACGTCCTGGGCAGGATGCTTGAGGAGTTGGTCGCCCGTATTGCCAGAGGGTGGCCCGCTTCAGCCAACCTCTGGTATGTCGATACCGGTCCGGTGCTGGAAAAGGCCTGGGCCGAGCAGGCGGGGATTGGCTGGATCGGCAAGAATGGCGTTCTGATCAGCCGCGATTTCGGTACCTGGCTATTTTTGGGCGAGATTATCACCACGCTCCAGCTAAAGCCGGACCTGCCCCAGTCCAATCACTGCGGGACGTGTACAAGCTGCATCGATGTCTGCCCCGCCGGGGCGATCGTTGAGCCGTACGTCGTGGACACACACCGGTGCATCTCGTTCTGGACCATCGAGCACCGGGGTGAATTCCCTCCCGGCATCGCCGATAGACTTGACGGGTGGATCTTTGGCTGTGATGTGTGCCAGGACGTTTGCCCGTTCAATCGCTTTCAAAAAAACGCAAAGCTAAGAGAAGATTTTGCCCCCCGGAGGGAACTCTTGCGGCCCGGCCGCTGGCTGGAGATCAGCGAGGATGACTTTGCCGATCTGACGAGAAAAAGCCCTCTGCAGCGGACCAGACTGGAGGGAATAAAAAGGAATCTACAGGCTGCCGGGATTATGGCCGTGACCGCAAATCGCCCGGTGAGGCAGAAGAAGCTAGAGAAATGAAAGGCGGGATTTCTCCGCTCTTCAGTCCGGCTCACCATACCGTGCAATTATTCTTGACAAAAAACAGCGAGCCGGTTATTCGGGCTGGAGGGGAAGCCAAAAGATCGTAGATTTTACATTTGGTCAAGACACGGAAGAGATTGTATACTTAAAAATAGGAGGTAACTGATGGCGTCACCAACGGCTGTCACAGTACCGGAACGAGCGACGGCGACCCAGCGGCCCACCGTGTGGGATCTGCCTATTTCGGCGGGTAAGCGAGCCCGGTTATATCGTATGCTTTACCAATTTGGCCCGAAAAACGGCACGTTCAAGATCCTGCCTTTGGACCAGGGTCTCGAACACGGGCCGGTCGATTTTTTCGCCAATCCCGATTCGCTGGACACCGACTACATTTTTCATCTGGCGATTAAGGGCAATTACTCGGCGGTGGCTATTCACGTGGGGCTGGCCGAAAAGTACTATCCGAAATATGCCGGGAAAATTCCCCTGCTGTTGAAACTTAATGGCAAGACGAACATTCCCTCAGGCGCCCAGGCGCTCTCGCCACTGACCGGCTCGGTGGAAGATGCCATCCGGCTCGGCGCTGACGCCGTGGGATACACTCTCTACGTAGGCTCACCCAACCAGACGCAGGACATCGCCACGCTCAACGAGGTCCGTTACGACTGCGAGAGGTACGGGATGCCCCTGGTCGTGTGGTCCTATCCGCGCGGCGAGGCGGTCGAGACCAAAGGCGGGCAGGACTCGCTTTATGCGGTGGATTACGCCGCACGCGTGGCCGAAGAACTCGGCGCGGACGTGGTCAAAATTAACCTGCCCAAAGGGGTGTCCGCGCAAAACCCGAAGCCGTACAATACCCTTTCCCTTTCCGAGCAGGAAATGGCCAACAAGGTCGTTAAGTCTGCCGGTAAGTGTATGGTGCTCTTTTCGGGCGGCAGCAAACTCAGCGATGAAGACCTGTTGACGAAAGTGGAAGTGTGCATGAAGGCCGGGGCCACGGGGTTGATTTTTGGACGCAATATGTGGCAGCGCAAGTGGGACGAAGCGCTGGCCATCGGCAACAAGGTGCAGACCATCCTCGCGAAGTACGGGATCCCGGAACCCGGCGCATAGAATATAAGTATAGAACAACAACAGCAGCTTTCCCGCCAACAGGTAGGTGAACCTGATGACGGGGCGGCGGCGACCCGTCACGGCGCGGCATCCGAGAATGAAAATCCTGCCGAAGATCACTGGACCGCGAGACTTAAAGAAACTCTCACTGCCTGAGCTAAAAGAGCTCTGCGCGGAAATTCGTACCTACCTGATCGACGTCGTTACCGATACCGGCGGGCATCTCGCCTCCAGCTTAGGGACGGTTGAATTAACCGTGGCTCTGCATTACCTGTATGACGCTCCCCGCGACAAAATCGTCTGGGACGTCGGCCACCAAGCTTACCCGCACAAGATTCTCACCGGCCGGGCCGAGCAGTTGAAGACCATTCGCCGGTTTGAAGGGATCTCCGGCTTTTGCAAACCAAGCGAGTCGGCTTACGATGCCTTCGGCGCCGGACATGCCTCGACGGCGATCTCCGCGGCATTCGGGATGGCCTGTGCCCGCGACCGCCGCGGTGAGCAATTCGAGGTTGTCGCCGTGGTCGGCGACGGCAGCCTCACCGGCGGGCTGGCGTTTGAGGGACTTAACAACGCCGGGGCCTCGGGGACCGACTTTACCGTCATCTTGAATGACAACAAGATGTCCATATCCCCCAACGTTGGCGCCCTCTCCCGGTACCTGGCAGAGGTGATCACCGATCCCTTATACAACCGGATCAAGGCTGAAATCTGGCATTCATTGGCCAAGATTCCGCGTCTGACCGGGACCCTGCGGGCGCTCGGCCGCCGCATCGACGAGTCGCTGAAGAGCTTGCTGACCCCAGGAATGCTTTTTGAGGATCTGGGATTTAAGTATGTCGGTCCGATCGACGGTCACAACCTGCAAGATTTAGTCAAGATATTGAAGAAGACACGGCAACTGAAGGAGCCCGTCCTGCTCCATGTGATCACGCGGAAAGGGTGCGGCCATCAGCCCGCTGAGGAAAATCCCACCAGGTATCACGGTGTTGCCCCAAACAATAAGGCAAAAACCTCAGCGAAGCCGCCGGCGTCCAAACGGACCGGGCGTCCGAGCTATTCTGTGGTGTTCGGCCAGACCCTGGAGCGGCTGGCCGCGCGGGACAAACGTATCATTGCCATTACCGCGGCTATGGCTGAAGGGACGGAGTTGGCCGGCTTCCGGGAGAAATTTCCCGAACAGTTCTTTGACGTTGGCATCGCTGAGGGACACGCGGTGACTTTCGCCGGCGGGCTTGCTGCCGCGGGCTTCCGGCCGGTATGCGCGATCTATTCCACGTTTCTGCAGCGGGCATTTGATCACATCATGCACGATATCGCCCTGCAGCATCTGCCGGTTGTTTTCTGCATGGACCGCGCGGGGATATCCGGGGAGGACGGACCCACCCATCACGGGTGTCTTGATCTGGCATACCTCTCTCCCATTCCCGGGATGGTTGTCGCCGCGCCGAAGGATGGTGATGAGCTGGCGGACCTGATCTTCACCGCGCTGTCGTATGATGACGGGCCGTTTGCCATTCGCTTTCCCAAGGGTGACTGCGTCAAATGGAGCGACCGCGAGTCGTATCAGCCGATCCCGATCGGAAAATGGGAACGGCTCCGGTCGGGAGAATCGGCGGCGATTCTGGCTGTCGGCTCAATGGTTGCTAACAGCATCATGGCCGCCGAACGCCTTGCCCCGGACGGAATCTCACTCGATATAATCAATGCCCGATTCGTCAAACCACTGGACACAGACAGGCTCGATGCGCTGGCCGAAAGGCATCGTGTGATCATCACCATTGAGGAAGGCTGCCTCTCAGGCGGGTTTGGTGCCGCGGTCTCACAGTATTTGAACCGGTGCGCCGAACACCGTCCCCGTGTGGAGTGCCTTGGCCTTCCGGACGCCTTCGTTCCCCATGGTTCACGAAGCCTGCTTTTGGATCGGGTGGGACTGTCGGGCCCCCGGATTGAAAAGACGATCCGCGAACTGCTCCGCTCACCGTCCACGGTGGCCGCCCGGCAAGCGAAAATGTCCGAGATGACCACCTCGACCGTGCCCCACCGGGACCGCGAATGAATTCCGGTTAGCGCTGTTTAGCTTCTTGCGTATTCATCTCGAACGGCGGTGTCGTTCGCGCAGGAATGCATGATGCGTATTGTCATCGATGAGAAAGCCGGTCCCTGTGGCGGCGTGAGGCGGGTGATCAAGCTGGCCGAGAAGAACCTGGCTGCCGGGGTAAAGGTGGCCTCGCGCGGGGCGGTCATCCATAACAACATCGAAATCGAGCGGCTGGAGCGCCTCGGGCTGAAAACGGCCGATCATCACACCCTCCAGCCCTCCGCCGGGGACGAACAGGGTTACAAGTTGCTTATCCGCGCGCATGGCGTGGGGCCGGAGGTCTTCCGGCAGGCCGAAAAAAACCGAGTGGAGGTCATCGACGGCACCTGCCCGGTAGTGACCCGTTCGCAGAAAATCGCCCGCAAGTACTACCAGCAAGGATACCAGGTCGTGGTGGTCGGCAAGCCGAAACACCCGGAAGTGATCTCCATTGTCGGGCATTGCGACAACAAAGCCACAGTCGTGCATATCGCAGAAGATATTGACCGGCTCGATCCCGACCAGCCGACGTTTGTATTGGCCCAAACCACCATTGCCGATGACTCCTTTGCTGAGATGCTTTCCGCGATTGAAAAGCGTGTCAAGACCGTCGAACAACGCAATACGATTTGCACCTTTGTCTCCAGGCGCGAGGAGCAGCTGCAACAGTTTGCTCGGGAATGTGACGTGGTGTTGTTCGTCGGGGGCAAGAACTCATCGAATACGCGCGTGATGTTTAATGTTTGCCGCTCCGTTAATCCCCGCTCGTATTGGATCGAGACCGGCGGAGACATCAATCCCACCTGGCTCAAAGAGACTGATACCGTCGGCATTTCCGGATCAGCTTCCACGCCCGACTGGCTCTTGGAACAAATCGCCGACGATTTGCGTTCCCGTTTCACTGATAAGTAACAATCGTGTGAAGGGGCGGGTTTGAAACCCGCCCGGGGTCATTGAAATGAATCGGAGGGCAGGTTTGAAACCTGCCTCTACACAAGATCTCCCTGGGCGGTAGGCACCTTATCATCCGTTTTTCATTTCCCGGCGATTATCGTCGCAGGGGCAGACCCCCACATGAAAAAAGGCCGCAGACGGCAAACCTGCGGCCTTCTCAGGGCTGCTATCAATGATGTCAAATCGCTCCCGGTCCGACGGCTTCATCCGAGTATGAGATTCTCAAGGCCGAGACTCCGGCATCCACGTCAAGATTGATCTGCACGGCGGCATCTTCGAAGTTTTCCGTCTCGTGATATGAGCCGCGTTTTCGGAGATCAATCTCGCCGGACCGGAAGGAGGATATCGCCACGTCCCGGTGCACGCGCAACCCCGCGCCGCGCGGGATGCGAATGTCCACGTGGGAAACGCCGCAGTCGATGTAACCGTTGACCCGCGGACACTTTACCCCGATGGTCAAGTCAATTTCGGACGCCCCACAGTCGATATTGAACCGTTCAAGCCGGATGTCCGCCAGATTCAGCCGCAGCCGGGCGGCGCCGCAGTCGATATTTAAGCGAACCGGCAGTCGGTCGGTCAACTTGACCTGCCATCGGTTCTTCATTTTGTGCGGCCAGTGGAAGCGCTTCTGATCACGTGAACGAATGCGCACGGTCACCCGGCCCCGGTGCTTGCTCATTGTTACGCGCGGCCGCCGGCCCTCCGAGTAAAAGCTGCCATCAAACAATTGGTCGGGAGTGGAGCCGATAGTCAACCTTCCCGCACCGAAATCGATGTCGGCCACCAGCGCTTCCACGGTGGAGTCAAGGGGATAGGTCTGGTTGAAATCGGCATCAAAGTCATATGTCGGTTCATCAGCACGGGGCACCCCGGCATACGAAGCCCAGGCCCAGACGACAGTCAGCACCAGGATTAACGACGAAAGGTACGCCAGTTTCTTGACCTTCGTTGCCAGGAACAGTTTTTCCACCCCCAGAGCGATAAGCAGCATCGGCCACAACCAGATCAAGTCGACCCAGAAAGCCCAGGCCAGCTGGCCCGTCGTGTTCAGCAGCAGGATGACACCGGTGATGATCAAGAACACTCCGGTACGCAAGTTACCGGGACTCATTGGCCGTCTCCTGTTCTTCTTTCCGCACGCGCCTTGCCTCCAGCGACCGGTAGATCAACGCTCCACCCACCAGGATCAGAATCACCGGCCAGACGATTTGGAAATCAAACCACCAGAATGATTCATGCAAAAGAAAAAGTATCCCCAGGCCAATCAGAATCAATCCCGGGAGCAGCGATTGCGCGGTAGTGGATTTTGATGAAGTCGGTGGCGGAGATGCGGATGGGGACGTTGCCGCCTTTTCGCCTGCGGGCTGCTTGGGGATGATAACCCAACCGATAAGGTACAAAAGAATGCCCAGCCCGTGCGTAATCGCCAGGACCACAAAAGCCAGCCGGACCCATGTCGGGTCAATATTGAAATGCTCACCCAGTCCCCCACAAACCCCGCCCAGGATCTTGTGTTCAGTCGAGCGATACAATCGACGGTTCATTTTCATCCTCCTCGGCCTGATAATCAGACTTGTCTCACTTTCCTCTACGGAAAACTGCGGGCGGGGTTTTAAGTTTTTGCGTGGCGCGGGTTAGTGCGGTCAACTTTTTGTAAAGATTGCCCTTGGCCCGTCTGAGGGGCGCCGAGGTGAGTTTATTTTGTTCCGTTATCTTAAGTTCCGGTCTCTTGCTGACTTGCTCCAGCACGGGGAAACTTGCGCCGATATTTCCTGGGCGGTGCTCAGGCTGACCAACCGACCACCCGAATCAGCAGATCCGCCGGGTATCGGCTGCCATCCGATGCCTGCAACTACATTTCCTGCTCCCGGGGTCGCGGTATCGTTACCTTTCGACGGTATGGTTCCGGCTCATCGGCAGCCTCTTTTCTCTGTGCCGGCTTTTTGTCCCCGCTAATACGGGGGATGCGTTGCAGGAGATCGTCGAGCTTCAGGCCGGTCAGTGATTCCACTATCGGGGGGAGTTGGGCAATGATTTTGGTGATGTCTTGGGTGACGCGCGAGGCGCCGGCGCCGTCGGCATCGGAATTGATGATCACGATTTTTTCGGTGCGCGACAATGGTTCGGAGATGGCCCGCGCGATTTCGGGGAGCCTTTCGATCAACATCTCAACGACGGCGGCCTGGTTGTATTGTTGCCAGGCGTCGGCCTTCTTGTTCATTGCCGCCGCTTCGGCGTCTCCCTGGTGGCGGGTGATTTCCGCCGTGGCGAGTCCGCGGGCTTTGAGCGCCTCGGCTTCGGCCTGTCCGGCGATTTCGGCCACGTGCGCCTGCGCGGCGCCCCGCTGGCGAGCGGCCTCGGCCTCACCGAGGGCGGTCTTCTCCAGGCGAGTTTTCTCCGCCTCGGCCAGTGTTTCGATCCGGTAACGTTCGGCGGCGGCGGGTTTTTCCACCGCGGCCATCAGCTCCTTTTCCCGCCGCTCGATCTCTTTCTGTTCAATTTCAATTTGTTTGGCTTTCTCAATGAGCTGCACCTGCAACTCTTCGGCCCGGACCTGCTGCCTCATCTTGTGTTTTTCGAGGTCGTAGGCCAGATCGGCCGCGGCCTTTTTCTGCTGGACGGCCGCTTCAAATTCGGCCAGGCGCGTCCGACGGTCGCGGTCCGCCTCGGCGATCTGGGTTTCGGCGGCCAGTTGGGCCGTTTTCCCTTCCTGCTCGGCTTTCGCCGTAAGGATCAGGGTGTCCCGCCGGGCGTTGGCTTCGCTAATGTCTGCTTCTTTCTTGACCTGGGCGATTTGCGGACGCCCCAGGGCTTCCAGGTATCCCTGCTTATCCTTGATGTCGCGGATGGTAAACGAGACGATACTCAGCCCCATGCCGGCCAGATCGGATTGCGCCACCTCCTGCACGCGCAAGGCGAAGGCGTCACGGCTGGAGTAAGCCTGCTCAACGGTAAGCGTGCCGATGATCGCCCGCAGGTGGCCTTCCAGAGTCTGCAGGCCGATACGCATGATCTCCGGGCGACCCTTGGAAAGAAACTGCTCGGCGGCGGTGCGGATCGAGGCATCATCGCTGCGGACTTTGACCTGGGCAATCCCGTCGATGAACACGGGCACCCCGCGCTCGGTGTATACCTCGGGGGTGTTCACATCCAGGGTGAATAATTCCAAAGAGAGACGGTCTACTCGTTCGAAAACCGGAATAACAAAGGTGCCGCCGCCCCTGACGATGCGGTAGCCGACAGTTACTTTCCGGCCCGATTCGTCGCGAATCCTGTGTTTGATGCCCGAAACGATGAGTACTTCGTTGGGGCCGACTTTGACATAACGCCGGGCAATGAAAGTAAGTGAAAACCCGATCACAACCGCACCGGCGATAGCCCAAAATACCCACGACCAATCCATACCCAAAGCCATCTGACCCTCCTCAACTATGTTTCTTCAAAGCCGAACTTTCCTTGGGTGGGCGCCTTAGGCTGACCGAACTCTGCCGGCTCCCGCATTCACCACAGCGGGTTCAGCAGTGGCCTTGCCCTACGGGGGTGATGCATTCATCCCTTAGGGATGCAAGACAGTCAATGACGGTGGTTAGTACGCCCCCCGGAAAAAGATGCCCCCCAATACTCGATATTATTTGTCCCGACCCGTCTTTTGCGCCTCACCGGTCATGGGTACGAAACGGACCGGAAGGGTGGTGTCGGTGACAATCCCATCTTTAGCGCGGTGTACGACCAGCAATTCCTGCATGGCGATGCCCACCGGGATGACCAGCCGGCCGCCTACGGCCAGCTGATCGACCAAAGGCTGTGGAACATGGTCGGGCGCGGCAGTGACAATGATCGCATCGAATGGCGCATGTTCCGGCCAGCCCCGGTATCCGTCGCCGTGGCGCACGAAGACGTTGGCGTACCCCAGTTCGGCCAGCGTTGATTCGGCCCGCTCAGCCAGGGGCTTGACAATCTCAATGGTGAAGACCGAATCGACGATCTCGGCCAGGATGGCTGCCTGGTAGCCCGAACCGGTGCCGATCTCCAGCACGCGGTCGCTGGCCGCAAGGCCCATCGCCTCAGTCATATACGCCACGATGTACGGCTGCGAAATGGTTTGCCCTTCGCCGATGGGCAGCGGCTCGTCGGCGTAGGCATATGCCTGGTGCTTTTCGGGCACAAACCGGTGTCGCGGCACGGTGCGCATGGCCTCAAGCACCGCGGAATCGACGACGCCCCGGCGGGCGATCTGCATTTCGACCATTCGCTCGCGGAGGTCGGTATATTCGCCCATCGCTTTTTTCCTCTGTTCCGAGGCATTACTGCCTGCTTGGCAGGCCAGGGCCAACACGGCAATCCCCAGAAACCAGGGTGATATACAGCACAATCTTCTCATTTCAATTTACAAAGCCGTGGCCCCGGGCAGATGTCAATAAAAAACAACGGCCTCAGATTGCCTCCACTGAGGCCTAAAACGCCTACTCCTTGAAATCCCCGAAGGGGATTAACATAAATAGCCGTGGGTGGAACCCACGGGAAAAAGGAGATCTAATCCCACCACCATGGGTGGTCTCTCCGATATCCCCGAAGGGGATTAACATAAATAGCCGTGGGTGGAACCCACGGGAAAGAGAGATTACCAATAGAACCGACCCTGAAGGGGTCGTATACAATCCGCACAGGATCAGGTGCCCGGTTCGATTTCTTGTTCAACCCCTCCAGGGTTGATTCGTTTTCGATTCTCTGTCCACAGGTTACACCTGCGGCTATTCATATATATCCCCTTCGGGGATTACAACTTTGACTGGCTGCGCTTGCCGCCAATCGAGTATATTCACCCGGACATCAGACGGGAGGAAATATTACATGCGTGCGAATTCGCGCCTGCCCCTAAAACAGCGCGTAACTTTCGGGAAGTTTCAGAATATCGATATGCGCGTGGCCCGGATTGTGAGTGCTCCCCCGGCCTCAGGAACGGCCAGCCCCAGCCGCCTGATCACTCTTGACGCCGGGCATCTGGGCACTTTCACGTCTGTTGCCCAAATTGCCCTCATCCCCGAAGAGGTGCTTGTCGGCAAGAAAGTCGTTATTTGTTGCAACCTCGCTCCGCGCGAGATCGGCGGATACAAATCGGAAGTGCTAGTCATGGGCGTACCCCACCCCGAAAGCTCCCCCGACCGGGACCAGGCATATCCCTTATTCGTGGATGATATTGCAATGTGCGGTGACCCAATCTATTAGCTGTATTACACGTCCGCGGCAGCCTTGGCAAAATGGCTGGTTGGTGTGACCAGCTCCCCATCTTTGGTTCTAAATGAGAGCGAGACTTCGCCTTTGTTGATTAGGCAATTTTGGCCTCCATAACGGCAGAGAACCGACCAATATGAATGATGTGGAAAAAGGTCGAAATAGTTCTTGACAAGGCGAGAGGGGGGGGTATTTTGCCAACAGCAACGTGGGGTTTTCCAGATGAGCAAACAGCCTAGATGCTGTATCATCGTCATGAGTCTGTTGCGGACCGATCATGGCACACCGGGCGATACTGTGATCGCGGTGGTGTAAGCGACAGCGCGCGATTGTGGGAGTAATGGTCGGACATACGTTGGCTGGCCTCAAAACAGGCACGAGCTGAGAAAGCGATAACGCATTATGTCCACATCGTCGGATTCCGATAAACGACAACTGCGTATTGACATCATCCACGCCGTGCGGACACCGCTCGGTTTCTTCGTTCTGGTTGTACTTGTCGTTGAAGCATTATTGGCGACCGTCGCGTCACTTGGTCAGGGTCTTGACCGCACGCTTGCGATTGTAGGGATGCTCGGAATAATCGTTGCTCTAATCGGTACGGTTGCCTTCATGGCGGTACGCCATCCGGAGGCGTTATCTGGAAAGAGAGCCGCCGATGGTGCAGGTGCCGGTAAGCAAACCAATGTCCATAAGATTCGGCTGACATTCAAAGAAATGGTGGACATTAAGAGACTCGATCAGTGGACCGCGACTTGTACGTTTGTAGATTCAACAAAGGTCGACTTGGCAGATGAGAAACCAGTGTCTCTACCTATCGTGAATCCCGAGAAGAAAGACCCATTTATAAATTTAATAATTCCACCTGGTAAGGACTGTGTCTACATTACCGTCGCTGACAACATTACCGTCGCTGGCAACGGACGGTCATATTCTGGATCTCTATATTTGCCTGATCGAAGCGTCACCTTAGAACAAAACTAGGAGAAACGATGGCTTTACGCTTGACGAATACGTCTCAGCACATCGGAAAAAGCGGAGACACAGACTGGTGGGAATGGGCCGCCTATCTCGGGGGTGATGAGCGTGAGTTAGATGAAGTTGCATACGTCGAATACCATCTACATCCAAGCTTCCCGAATCCGATTAGGCGCGTAAAAAAGCGGAAGGATGGATTTCTGCTGACAGCGAAAGGCTGGGGTGTCTTCGAACTACGAGCAAAGGTTGTATTCAACAGCGACAAGAAACCGAGAATACTCAAGCACTCGCTGGAATTCGAGGTTTCCACGCACGACGGCTAGTGGCCACGAACAAATCCGCAGATCTGCCAAAGCGCCGGTGAACCTATCATCCCATCGAGCAGGGGTTTCGCGTTGCGGTCGTAAATCGCACAGGTGGTCCGTCCATAAGGGGTCGGAATAAAAGGTTTGATTCGTCCCACCCTAAAGAGCGTGTTGAAAAAAACCCCTGAATCGTCTTTGCAAGGAACGCCTTGCGTGACGAAGCAATCTCAGTCGTTGATGATTTCTATGGGCAATAAGGGGATTGCCATGTCGCTTTGCTCCTCGCGGTGATAGGTTTTATTGCCTCCTGTTCAGAGGCAGAACTTTTCAGCACACCTGAAAGGGGGGGACACCCGCTATTTGTTGAAACTTGCCGATCAATTTCCCAGCAGATATTTGGAAAAAACACCGCCTCCGCGGTTTGTGCGGAGGCGGGTGTGGGGTCTGTCGGTACTTCCCTGGGAGGATTTGCCGACAGTCAGTTCAACAACTTTTCCCATTCGCGCCGGAAGGCCGATTGACCGGTGTCGGCGACCAAAATTACCACTCCATTATACAACACAATCACCTGGTGGCCGACTGACAGGTAATCAGCAAATTCCGGATACGCGCGGAGCAGCTCAAAATACGCGTCGGAGAACTTCTCGATTTTGATCGTATCGGCTGGGGCCGACCCGGTCAGCAAATCGGCGTCGATCCAGACGTCGTCCCGCAGGACGAATGTCTTGCCGCCCGCGGTCTTGTACGCCGGTTCCTGCGGCGGTACCGGGATTCCAATTCCGGGCCGGGTGTTAACCGCCGAGAGCCCGTCTCGGGCACCGGCCCGAAGAGAAAAGTAGGATATCTCCGGCGCTTCGGATGTCGGGGCACTCAGGAGCTTCTTAGACGCAATGGTGCGCCGCGTCGAAGTCACATCCATGAGGTCAACAACTTTGCCATCACGAGAACCTCCGAGGCCATATTCGCGGTCCCGCCCGTCTGCGGCAAACCTCGGTTCTTCCGGGGCCGCCAAGAACGAAGTATACGGCGTCATAATCCCGTACTTCTTGGATAGGGTTACCACCTCATCGATGACCTCCCGGTTCTCTCCGTGGCGGCGCATGTCCTCCAAAAGATACCCGATGCGCCGCCCCGCCCAGAGTTTGGGCAAGAAGCTATACTTGTCCCGGTGAGGTTTGAAACTTGTGCTGAAGACGAATTGCTTGAAGGTGCTCCCCTGGCGGCCGGTCAGCGTGACGGTGACCGGCGAATTTCCCGCGTAGCGCCCGACGACGATGACTTCGCTGCCGGCGAACAGGTCGGGCAGTTGCCGGGGATACATTTCGGTGATCGTTACCCCTTCGATGTCCAGCCGGCAGTCGGCGAGCACCGGCCGGTTGATGCGCTCAAAGAAGTGGGATACTTCAACCTCGATGTCCTGTCCCGGTTCAACGTATGAGGCGACGCCGCGCCCCTGGTCGGCCAGGTCGTTCAGTAACGCCGCGTTGAGATCGTATCCCACGCCCCAGGCGAAGACGCGCGCGCCGTGATGGTTTTTCTCAGTGGCGTGGCGCAGGATCTCCTGGGCCTTTCTCGTGCCCACCGTGGGCAGACCGTCGGTTAAGAAAACAAGATACTTGGGGCGATGGCTATTCTCGAACATTTCCAGCGACGTGCCCAACGCACCATCGATGAATGTGCCGCCGGTAGCCGGAAGTTTCTCGAAAAACTCGATTGCTTTTTGCCTGGCTTCGGGTTTGGCCGGGGAGAGGGCGGGGCGGAAAATCTCGATGTCACTATTGAAAATCACCAGCCCGAAGCGATCATCGGCGTTGAGTCGGTTTACACAAAACCGCAGTGCGGCTTTCGCCTGCTTGATTTTCTCGCCTTCCATACTGCCGGAGCGGTCCAGGCAAAACACGACGTCCTTGGGCAGGATTTCGTTGGACTCCGGTATGCCGGGAGAGATCATGCCCATAAAATACCGCACCCCGTCTTTGTCCTGGCAGGTCAAGAAATTCGCGGCGACCTTCTCTTCGGCGGTCATGGCCAGCAGGTGGAAATCGGCGGCGCGCTGACCGGCCGTGACCGGGACACAGCTTACCTTCGCGGTCTGATCATCGGGCCGGGAGAGGTCAATTGTATGGGTCGGCGAATACACCGTTTTTAAGGCCTTGGAGGAACTTATCTCGACGTCGATAGTGATCTTGCAGCCCGATCCCGCTTCCAGTTTTTCCACCGATAAAGGGTAGACAAAATCGGCGGTGCCGAAATCGGCGGGCACCGGGTGGGTGTAATACAGCCGGATTTTGGCTCCATCCTGCGGGGTGATCGGGAAGACTCGCGCCCGCAATAATTGTCGGTCGGCAAATTCCAAAAGTGCCGGGTCTTTCCGCCGGCGGACGATACGTTCATAAATCCGTCGCGCCTGAGCGTGGTCGAGCAGTTCGGCCTTGATCTCCTCCCCGTTGACAAACAGCGAGAAATCATCCACCGCCGCCTCCGCGGGAAGCGGAAAAAGAAACGTGCCCTCCAGGTCGATGCGGCTGGAATTATGGTAGATGAATTCGGCGGTGACCTCGGCCACGCGATTGGTGATTTTCACGTGGACGTTGTTCTCCGTCAGCTGCAGCGCGTGGTGGTTTGGCGGCTGGTGGGGAATTGGCTCGATGATAATCAGCGCCTGGGCGGGGATAGGCAGTACAGTTAGGTAGAATAAGGCTGTTGCGCCGAGGAAAAGGCGCGTATGTAACGCTTTCATCACAACCTCCCGAGCTTGTCGGTTGCGGATGGCTCATCCATTGTACCGATAGGAATGTCTTTTATTCCCAAGAATCCGGCGGGGAAGACTGCAGGTGGGCGTATTTTGTTGTTGGGTGCCAGGTTGGATCGATTGGCTATTGTGTAATGATGTGCCCCCGCCCTCGCGCAATCCCGGCGATGGCCAGCCCGGCAAAACCGGCCAAGAGCGGCACAATAGGGAAATGAAACCTGCCATCACCGAAAAATACGAAGTGCACTGCTAGCCAGTACAAAATAATAAGTAAGAACAGATACCCACCGGCCTTGCGTAAGTTCTGCAACGTGATAGACTTTCCTATTCCCCAGGCGGCGAATACAATGAAAATAAAATAGAAAGACTGCGCCAACATGGCAAACAAGGCAAGAAATGCGAAACGCGCCGCGCTTGCCGAAACCATCAGTTCGTAGTCCAGTTCTCGGCTGTCGGAGGCCATCATGAACGCAACTTTAACAACCCCCCGTTTGAAAAAGGCGACGGGTTTTTGACAAATATACTCCCAGCCCAGCTTATACCCCAGGCGATCATCATGTGCTTCATCCGCAGCAGTGAGCATAGGGAAAATGGCCGGATCGGGCTGGCTGTAACCCGCGCCCGAGCGCAGATTGTTCCCGATGTAAAAGTTTACCCCACCGTTGGTTGAAATGGTCGCCCGGCCGACTCGGTTATAGTTGCGCACGATCCAGGGAACGGTAACCAGGGACAGCCCAATGACCAGCGCCAACCAGCGAAAGACAGCGACTTTGTTCCCCGTCGGTTGGCGTAGGAAGAAGGGAAGTATAACCAGCGGAAAGACAAGTGTAATGGACCTAACCAGCGTGGCCAGCCCGAGAAGCAAACCGGACATGAACGATCGTCCGAGTGCTTCCCTCTGGTTTAGTGACTGGCGTAAAACAATATCCAGCGAAAGCAGGAACAAGAACGTAAACAGTATTTCTGAGCAAAGCATGTTGGTGGCTAATACTTGGCTGGGAAAGATGGCCAGGATAATCGCCGTCCAGCGGGCCGGTGTGGTACCCCATATTCTGTGGATTAACCGATAGCCGAGATACACGATGCCCAGTCCCAATATAATGTTGGCAATCACACCGGCCTGGGGGTTCTCTCCGAAAATGAGGTAAAGCCGGGATAAGAAAAACGGCCATCCTGGTGGGAAATACCCGGTGGGATAATGCCCGTCAGTGTATTCCCCTGTTGTGACCCAGAGCACGGCGAGTTCATGGTAGGTGGCCCAATCGGTGAGTAATCGTAGCGGCATGATAACGACCACCATGATGCGCATGGCGGCAGCTACGGTCAGTACACCAATTAGAAATGTCCGGCCGGATAACCGATCAAGATATTGCTGAGTACGCACTATCAATTTGTGGGAAGGTTCCCACATAAGGAGAAGCACACCGGGCGCGAACAAGGAAAGCAGCATGATCCTCAGGGTCAGCCAACTAAGCGGTTGGACTGCCCCGTCGGGGCTGAGGCCTGCCAGCTTAGCCTGCCACAGGTCGAACGCCATCAGTGCGCTCGCACCGGTCAGCAGCAGAACCACGCCCGCAATCAGGCGGATGGCACTTGCGCTTCGCATCACTGGAGAAAGATAGTCTGACAATCGCGAAAATTCAACTCAGATGCCATTAGCCTCACCGGACAATTCTCTTGGAGCCGCTGGGCAAAGCCGTTAGTTTACGCGATACCCAAACGAATATGGGGAAATGATGATTAGTTACCTTGCAGAGCAGGCGCGCATTTTCGTGGACATTTTCGCCTACCTTATTCCCGCCCTGCCGGCTACCCTGGCTATCACCATCGCGGCGTTTGTCCTGGCTGTCGTTCTGGGTTTGCTGGTCAGCCTGGCCCGGCTCTGTGGCCTCGTGTTTTTGCGCTGGCTGGCCAAAGCGTACGTGGACATACTGCGCGGCATTCCCCTTTTGGTGCAGATTTTCTTCATTTATTTCGGGTTAGGCAAGATCCTTCATCTTGATCGTTTCGCCGCAGGCGTCCTGGCCGTCGGGATATGTTATTCGGCGTACTTGGCAGAGATTTTTCGCTCAGGGATCGCGGCCATTGAAAAGGGCCAGCATGAGGCGGCGCTCTCTCTGGGGATGACACACTTTCAGGTCCTGCGCTATGTTATTTTCCCGCAAGCGGCGCGGATTATTATTCCTCCCTCGGCGAATGAGTTTATCGCCAGTCTGAAGGATTCATCATTGGTCTCGATCATCGGCATGCGCGAACTCACCCGGGCCGGGCGCGAATATTATTCGCAGTATTTCGTCGATTTCCAGACGTGGCTGGCGGTGGGCGTTTTGTATTTGATCATGACTCTGGGGCTTTCGAGAATCGTTGCCCTGCTGGAGCGCAAGTTTCGCGTGCACGGGTACGGGGTCGCACGCTGAACCGTGCAGCGAAAGGCGGCTCTATTTTGCAGATGTCAAGCGAGAATAACATCATTGTCGTCCGGGACGTGACGAAAAACTTCGGGAACGTTCGGGCCCTTTGCGGGGTTAATCTGACGGTGAAAAGAGGCGCGGTGGTGGTAATCGTGGGGCCGTCAGGCTCGGGGAAATCAACGATGTTACGCTGCTTAAACGTGCTGGAGAAAATCGACGGCGGATCGATCGTCATTGACGGCATCCCCGTGGATGCCGACAGCCGCCATATCCACAAGGTGCGCACCGAGGTGGGAATGGTGTTCCAGTCGTTTAACCTGTTTCCCCACTTGACCGCCGCGGAGAACGTCTCGCTTGCTCCCCGGCTGGTGCGAAAGAAAAGCCAAAAGGAGGCTGAGGCCGAGGCGCTGGCGCTCTTGAAAAAGGTCGGGCTGGCCGACAAGGCCAACGCCTATCCCGGCCAGCTCTCCGGCGGCCAAATGCAGCGGGTGGCCATCGCCCGTGCCCTGGCCATGCGGCCCAGGATCATGCTCTTTGATGAGCCGACCTCGGCTTTGGACCCGGAGATGATCGGCGAGGTGCTGGCGGTAATGAAAGACCTGGCCCACGAGGGCATGACCATGCTGGTGGTCACGCACGAGATGGGTTTTGCCCGCCAAGTAGCCGACCGTTTGCTGTTTTTTGATGAGGGGCGAGTCGTTGAAGAAGGGCCGGTCGTGGAAGTTTTGACGAAACCACGACGCCCGCGAACGAAAGAGTTTTTCGAAAAGGTATTATAGGTGGGGAAGAACTTCGGCGAGGACGATTTGTTAGATAGAGGCAAAAGATGAGAGTATGGATTAAGCCCCCACTGTTTTTGTGTGCGGCAACATTCTGGATTGTACTGTCCTTCATCTGGTGCCCGGCCGGAGCATTTACCCGGCCGGTGGTTTCCGCGAGGGTATATGCCAAACTGGCAACGGAAACCGATTCGGCGGCGGTATGGGTTTTCCTCCATGATAAAGATCCCCTCGGTGATAAGTTGTCGCGTGTCGCGCCGACCACGTCCTGGATCAGTGCGCGGGCGGTCGAGCGGCACCGGGTAAAAGGTCTGCCGCTGGTGACCGAAGATGATCGCCCCATTTCCAAAGACGCCGTCGGGCACCTCGTGGGTGCCGGGCTAAGAGTGCGCACGGTTTCCCGTTGGTTTACGGCTGTTTCCGGCTGGGTTAACCATGGTTCCTTAAAAAGAATCGCGGAGATTTCCTGGGTTGATTCGGTGCGCGTCGTGCAAACGTATAGACGTCCTTTGGCACCCGTCATCCCGAAAGAAGAATCGCTGCCCAGGGAAATGATCCCCCGGGATGACGAAATAGACTACGGCCCGTCGCAAACCCAACTGGCGCAGATTGGCATCATTGACGCTCACCGGGCGGGGTATGATGGATCGGGCGTGCTCATTGGCTTTCTGGATACCGGATATAACCTCGACCATGAGGCATTTGCATCGACTCAGGTCATAGACACGTGGGATTTCATCAACGGCGATGAGGATGTCTCAGACGATGACAACTCGCAGATGCACCACGGGACGATGACCTGGTCGGCATGTGGTGCGTTTGTGCCGGGCAAGCTGATCGGCGCCGCCTACGGTGCGGACTTTATGCTGGCTAAGACAGAAATCGCCAGCGATGAGATCGAGATTGAAGAGGATTTCTATGTCCTCGGGCTGGAGTGGTTTGATTCGCTGGGCGTGGATATTGTCTCCTCTTCGCTGGGATACCCCGATTGGTATGAGTATGGCGACCTGAACGGCAGGACCGCAATCACGACAAAGGCGGTAAACCATGCGGCCTCGCGGGGGATACTGGTGGTTACCGCGGCGGGGAATGAGGGAAACAACAAGTCTCGGCCCTGGATCATCCCCCCGGCGGACTCTGATAGTGCGATTGCGGTTGGGGCCGTCCTTGCCTCCGGTGCGCGGTGGAGTTCTTCTTCGGTGGGACCCACGGCCGACGGCCGGATCAAGCCCGATGTGATGGCCATGGGGTCGCAGGTCTGGGCAGCTCATGAGATTGATGGCCAATATCTGCAAGTCTCGGGGACCTCGCTGGCCACACCGCTGGTTGCCGGCGCCTGCGCGCTGATTTTGCAGCAAAGCCCGAGGCTCAAGCCGATGGAGCTAATCAGCCGTCTGCATGAAACCTCGTCTGAAGCTGATTCCCCGGACAACGAAATGGGTTACGGGATTGTCAACCTGCGACAGGCGATGAATCTTGATTCGGCCGTGGGGGACGATTTTCGCGTAGGTCCCAATCCATTTACTGAGAGTATACAGTTCGAGTTTCCCTCAGACACACCGGTGGGTGAAATCAAGATGCGGGTATTCTCAACAGCGGGGAAGATGGTTTTTTCACATGAGATTGACGGTCTGAATTATACCTGGGATGGCCGGAACAATTCCGGGAAAAGGTTGGCCGGCGGCGTGTACCTATGCTGGTTTGACACACCGTCCGCTGAATACACCGTTAAGGTGGCCTTCATGCGGCAAGATTAGCCGCGCTGGTTTGTTGCAGATACTGTCTTTCATGTCAAGGGTTGATAATTGGGATCAAAGGGTTTTCCGCTGATCAAGATCGCTCGTGCAATGAGCAACAGTTTCCTCATACAGGCGACGAGGGCGAGTTTTTTTGGTTTGCCTCCCTGGATAAGTCGTTGATAAAACGATCTGATGATCGGGTTGTGGTTGGCGTACGTCCTCGTGCGCCAACTTAATCGCGCTCGGCGCAAATGTCGGCGTTTTCGGCCCATAAGAACCTAACGGTCCAATATCTCATCAGCTCTTGTTTTAATCCGTGCCGTGACACTATCGGTTTCTTGCCTCAGACTATCTATAAGTCGTGCCTCCGTTGTGAGGAAATCCACGTCTCTGATGTTTTTCTGTCTGAACTCCGCAGAGAACAGAACATCCTGTACGTCCCTTTCCAGCCGCCGCCATGTTGCCTCCAAGGAATCGGATGCTCGATTGACTTCCTCGTCAAGTGCTTTCGCCGCCATTCCACCGCGAGGGTCAGTGAACCCTCGTCTGCCAAGTTCGTTTAATCGCTGCTGGAAACTTTCATATGTGGCTTTCTCGATGCGAGACAAGTATAGATCATAATCCTCAACTTTTCTGTTAATCTGCACTTTTACCTCTTCATCGCTCGGCCGACGAGGTACTACGACTGCCGATTCGTTTTTGAAATATGTCAGGACGACAAAGATGGCAATAACCACAGTGGCTGTGGCTGCGGCTGCCCCCGAGCGTACTGCCGGACGCGAGAGTAACTTTCTCTTATTTTTTTTCTTTGCCACGGTCAACGGTATTTGTCATAACTACAGGAGTCTTAGCCTGCAAAAAGCTACTTCTCAGTCGCAGATTCTTTTTCTACGGGGGCAGGTAACCGGTTCTTCATCCTCTCGTAGCGGTCTTTTTTGAGGGGGCGCTCGGTGACTCCGGGGGAATAGCCTGCAATCTGGGTTTTCATCCGGGCGATGCGCTCCTGTGTTTCGGGATGCGATGCGGCCAGACTTTCAAAGAGGCCACGCTTGCTTTCACCCGATAAAGCGGCCAGTTTTTCGAACATGGTCACCATCGCTTTGGGGTTGTACCTGGATCTTTGCATATAAATCAGCCCGAACTCATCCGCCTCATGCTCGTTTTTGCGGCCGTAGCCCTGCAAAGCCAGGCTGAAGACCAACCCGGCGACCTGGCCGGCCATTTCTTCTGATTTCTCACCCAAAAGCAGGCTCAGCGCAATCGCGCCGCCGTAATATCTCTGGATTGCCTTGACTGAATGCCGCGCGACAACGTGGGAGACCTCGTGCGCCATTACCGCGGCCAGTTCGTCCTCGGATTCCATCATGCGCAGAATACCGGTATAAAAGAACAAATACCCGCCGGGAGTGGCGAAAGCGTTGATCTGCTCATTCTCCAGGACGGTAAAATGAAAGGGGAGCGTACGGCGGTCGGAGACTTGCACAATCTTTTGTCCAACTTCGGTAAGGTACGCCTGCCAGAGCGAATCCTCCAGCGGCTTCTCCTTTTTCAGGATTTCTTCGGAGACCGACCTGCCCAGTGAGACTTCCTGTTTGTCGGAAATCAAGATCAGCGATCTTTTTCCTCCCGGGCCGGTGGTCACACATGACAGCGCGGCCGCGGCGAAGACGACAAGCAAAGGGTATAAGGACATACGCCGCCTGTTGAGGAGGCCGCGCGAATGGACTTGTCGGAATGTGTTCATCCTACAGCTTCAACCGTTCGGCAATCTCACCGATACCCGGGAGCTTGTACATCTTGCCCTGCACGGCGAACAGAATCCCGGCAAGGCAGGAGCCGGCGCAGACAACGATGACCATAACCCAGAAGAAATTGGAAACTTTCGGAATCAAAAACAGTGCAGCCAAAATCTCCACTATCAAAAGCACCAACCCCTGCCGCCCGTGGTGCATGGCAAACCTGTTGTTGCGCATCGTGGTCAAAGGCACGAAACACATAAAAGGAATATACGCCAGGATGGCGGCCGAGCGCCCTTCGTCCACCGTGTCGTCGGCTGACGGCTTTTTCTCTTGTTCCGGCTGACCCAGCGGTTCCTCGCCGAATTCCGGTATGCTTTCGCTCTCCAGCGTGTCCATTTGGTCCCCCTCAATTCCGGGATGCTGCCTCGGATCCTTTCGCCCGGAAATAATGTGCTGTTCTACCCTTCCGGCAAGAGATAATCGCCCCCACTACGCCAAAGCCTGCCGTTGGCAACCTGTCTATTACACAGGGAATTGTGCCGAGCGGCAAGGATGTCAAGGTGATTTTCCCCCGGCCTCCAGTGCCCTACACTTGGAGGGCGACTGTAGTCAAATTGGGGCCGCGCCGCCGGCCTTGTGGCTTAATGCACGCGGCGGGAGAAATACCCCCGGCAGGATTCGAACCTGCGACCAAAGGTTTAGGAAACCTCTGCTCTGTCCATGCTGAGCTACGGGGGCAGGAATGAAAAGCGCGTTCTCTCCGGGAGATTGCCTGGTTATACCTGACGCTTGCCGATATGACAGTTTCGCTTTTTTGCTCGGTTTTCCCGGACCGCGCTATCCGGATTCGTACCTCACCAATGAGTGTACATCGTATTCGGCGAGTTTGTCCCGGCCGTTTAAGAAAGCCAGTTCGATGATAACGGCGATTCCGAACACCTTGCCGCCGAGCCGTTCGATCAGGCGGCACGTCGCCGCCAGCGTCCCCCCGGTGGCCAGGAGGTCGTCAACAATTAGCACGTTTTTGCCCGGGCTGATGGCATCCTTGTGGACCTCCAATTGAGCTGTACCGTACTCCAGCACGTACTCCTCGCGAATCGTTTCCGCGGGGAGTTTCCCTGCCTTGCGCACGGGAACAAGACCGCAGTGCAGTTTATCGGCGAGTGCGCCGCTGAAGATGAACCCGCGTGCCTCAATCCCACAGACCAGATCGATCGGCCGGTCGCGGTAGCGGTCAAAAAGCAGCGTAGTTACCTCACGGAAAGCGCCCCGGTCTTTGAGCAGGGTGGTGATATCCCGGAAAATAATGCCCTTTTGGGGAAAATCAGGGATATCACGGATTTTTCTTTTCAGTGCCTCACTCATCTTTTTCTCTTCCGTTTTGCACGTGCCCGATTTTGTGATGAGCGACCTGGGACGTCCGGTTGAACGCGCTGGTTTACGACTGACAGATTTCTCAGAAGTGCCGTACATCGAATGACTTATACTCGGGATCTTCAGGTAACCACCTGACGTCCACCCCGGTGACCTGTGATCCGGGCGGGCCGACACGCAACTCCTTGATAAGGTCTTCAATCAGCCCCTTTTCGCCTACCGCCTCCGCTTCCACATGGCCATCGGGCAGGTTGCGCACCCAGCCCTGAAGCCTTAGGTCACGCGCCCGGGTCACCGTGTAGTATCGGAAATAGACTCCCTGTACCAGCCCCGAAACAAGTATGCGGGCACAGCTCATGGTTCGGTCCTTGCCCGTTCGATTTCGCGGATGAGAGTCTCCACTGCCTGGTGTGGGTCATTTCCGCCCGTTACCATCCCCTCGATGCCCCAGCCGCCGAAATCGACCACCGGTGTTCGGGTTTTCAGCGCGAGGGCGATTTCGGAGAGCGTGCCACTCTCCCCCGGCAGGGCGACGACGCCGTCGGCATTATAAATAATAAGCAAATTCCGCCCTTCGGCAAGACCGGTCGCGATGGCGATGTCCACCCACTCGTTGGCGTCCTGCGTTCGCCGTCCGGGAAGGATGCCGATGGTTAGTCCGCCGGCGGCTTTCGCCCCCCGGCAGGCCGCGGCCATGACGCCACCCAGCCCGCCGCAGATCAGTCGCGCCTTACGCTCGGCGATGGCCCGGCCGACCGCTTCCGCCCGCGCTGACGTTTTTGCATCGGCGATCCCCCCACCACAAACGGCGATGGTCAGCGGCTCGCCCATAGGCGGTAATCAAGCTTGCCGGCGTGCGCCGCGCAACCGGAAACGGCCAATCACCTCGGGAATAAAGCAGGCCGCTGCCGGGTATTTGCCGGGAAATACTCCGCGCCTGTCGGTGTGAAGCAGAGCCGCCCGCCGGGCTTTACCCTATTTGCCCGGATAAGGGGCGCTTTAGGGGGAAAAGAACAGGCACATTCTGCCAAAAGCGTCCCGTCAGCGGGAAAAAACAGTTGACACTCCCGCGTAAGACGAATTAATTCCCGGTTTTGATGAGCGTGGCGAACTCGGACGATAGGTGGGAGGATAAAACGAGGATGAAATATCGGACAATAGCATTAACGGGGCTGTTGGTCAGCCTGGCGAGTCTTACGCTTGCTCATGGATTGCGCTACGAGTCCTATTATAACTGGAATTTTCTTGGGGCCGGCGCGCGGGCACGGGCTATGGGGGGCGCGTTTCTGGCGGTGTCGGACGACGGCTCGGCGGCCACCTGGAACCCGGCCGGCTTGCCGTATAATGAGGGTGTCTTGACCTCCATGAACTGGAATTACGTGCACGCTGCGGTGGAAAATAACCGGGACGGGTACGGGGAAGCCTCCGCGAACTTAGGCAGCATCGGGTTCTGGTCGTTTCTCGCACCGCTCACCCTATACGAACATGAATTCGTTGGTGGGGTAACATATAGCCGCGTGATGGATATTTTCTACGAAGACGGGATCGTCGCCCGCGGAATCGTCGCCCCGCAGACGCCGGTCAATTCCGCCGATTTCAGCTCCCAGGTGCGTTCGGCAGGCAACATGTCGAATATCAACCTGGGATTCGGCACCGAAGTAATCTCCAACCTGACATTTGGCGCGGGAGTCAACATTGTTGGGGGAGACCGTGAGGATAGTTATTTTCATCAGCTTACCTCACCAGAGTATGAGTATCAGGGCAAGACCTTCATCGACTCCGCGATGTTTAATTCGCGCGCCGACGTTGACTATACCGGTGTCTACGGGAACCTCGGGGTGATGTATCGCACCGGTGCCTGGTCGGCCGCGGCAGTGCTTACGACTGGCTGGACCCTGACTGAAAAGTTGGATTTCAGCACTCTCCTGACGAGAGTGGAACGGCAAATCCGAGAAGACGTACTGGAGGCGTTCTTTATCACCGAGCGGAAGATTGACATGCCATATTCCATTGGGTTGGGTGGTGCGTATCGCCCGTCGGAGCGTTTGCTGATTGCCCTGGATTACCAGTTCCGCAAGTTCAAGAAGAGCAACTATTCCACCCAACAGATACTTGAACCACTCTTCGTGGGTGGTGAGGAGGAGATTGAGAAAGGCATTCTCAGCCCCGCCAGTCCATTTACCGATTTTCCGACCGGGTGGTATAATCTGCACCAGGTACGCCTTGGCGCGGAATACATCCTGGAGTCAGGGTATGGACGGATACCCTTGCGTATCGGCTTTCATAACGTGCCGACGGTTGCGGGGAATACTTCCGGAACCAGGAACCACGTCATTGACTATTACGGGAAGGGGATATGGGATGTCATGACCTTCCCCGGCAGCTCGGATGGCGATCAAAACATGGGGTTCGGCTTTGCCTTCGGTGGCGGAATTCACTGGAGCCAGATTCACCTTGATTTTGCCTTCGAATTTGAGACGTCGTCCTCAACGGATAGCGGCGGCTACATGTTTAACTGGTATGACTGGTCTGAAGAGAAGCAGCGGATGGCTCATCAAGAGGTAAAGCTTGCCGACTACAGCCGGGAGTATAAGCTCAAGCAAAGCCGTTTTATGCTGAATTTCACCGGGTATTTCTAAACGTCGGGGGAATATCGATCAGACATCAACGGGCGAAACCGTGCGGTTTCGCCTTTTTTGAGAATGGAACGTGCCGATATGTAAAACTGGCACGAGGAGGCCGGGCACCGCAGGGCGGTCCACACATAGCGTAGTATTGCCGAAGGGGAGAAGATGAGTCCCAAGACCACCGGCCGGATCACCAAGCGTGAGATAAAACAGGACCGGTTTGTCTCCGGGGTGTTCTACTTAACCGAGCAGTTCCGGAAGTACAAGCGGGCGGTACTGGGAACCGTGGCCGGGGTTGTCGTGGTGGTGGTGCTGGTCATGTTAGTCCTTAACCACCAGCGAACACAAAAAGCGGAAGCACAGGAGTTGTTTGGCCGGGCCTCAGTGGAGATGCGCTCGGGAAACCTCTCGCTGGCCATCATCGACTTGCGTAAGATTCTTGACAAGCATGGCAGTTCGAGCCTGGCAGGTCTGGCCTGCTACTACCTGGGTAACGCGTATTATACCCAGCGGGATTTCAACGAGGCGGAAAACCTGTTTAAGCGTTATCTGGATGATTACGCCGAGGATCCGCTCCTGGTCACCTCATCGCATTGGGGAATCGCCGGCTGCCTGGAGCAAAAGGGCGAGTTTGCGGCGGCCTCGGATGTATATTTGCAGGCGGCAAAGATGGATCCCAGGGGAATTATGGCCGGAGACCTCTTGTTTGCTGCGGTGCGCACGGCCTGCGCGGCGGCCGATTCCTCGCGGGCGATGCAGGCGTACGAAGTGATTGGAGAATATTACGCCGACGTTCCCCGGGTGATCGACGCGGCGCAGTTGTACTTGTACGAACACAGATATCTGGCCCCGCAGATAGAATAAGCGCCCACGGGGAAATAGAAGATCTGATAGCCGGGTCTCACTGCCCGGCTTTTTTGTGAGCAGGTTGAATTTGGCCGGAGAACTACGGGATATTAGCTTTGATGGCAGCGTGGCCATCCCCTTCGCCACCGGCCTTGTTCGTGTTTAGTGAAGCCAGGCGAATCCCCTCGTGGAATTTGCCGGGGGACCCTTCTACGGGTGTCGGCCCTGAAAAGCTCGATGCGTTTTGCCGACACATAAGACAAGTACCCTGCGAGATGCCAAAATTGATACAAGGAGCTACAATGAAAAAGGCATTGCTGGGAGCCGCGGTCGGTCTGTTGCTTGTCGCTTTCCTGGCCGGATGCGCGGCTACGGTGTACGCGCCGGGACCACCGCCGCCGCCGAAAGCCGAGATCAAACCGCATGCACCGGGTCCGAAAGCAGTCTGGGTTTCCGGCCACTGGAATTGGACCAGCCACAATTGGGTGTGGATACCCGGGTCTTGGGTCAAGAAGGCGAAGGGACACTGGGTTCCCGGATACTGGAAAAGAGGCCTGCGCGGCTATGGCTGGGTGCGGGGCCACTGGCGGCGCTAACGCGCGGCCTGCGCGCCTCATGCGCAATCCTTCTTCCCTGGCCTCGGTAGAGCAGACAAAAGGCGCCGATAGCTGTAATCATTCCTGGTAATCAGGCGAGGGATGGCCGTGCTTTTCAGAAGACAGTTCGTGCGGCTTGACAGCCGGACTCCGGTACCGTTCTCTACAGCGTGGGGCAGGAGGCGGGCTGATGAAATACGTCCTCGTTGGCATCGGAGTTCTTTTGCTATGGGTTGGAGTTGCCGTCGCTGGGCACCGAATAACATTTGATGATCTATACGGTTTTGACCGGGTGGGGGACGTGCGGCTCTCGCCTGATGGTGAGACTCTGGCCTTTACCCTCACGCATAACGACCTTGAAAAAAACACCAGGATTACCCATATCCACCTTTTGTCTCTTGATGACGGAGTTGCCCGGCGGTGGACGAGACGGGAGGCGGGCGAGTTCGCGCCACGCTGGGCACCTGATGGGCGGACGCTGGCTTTTGCCTCCGCTGGCGAAAACGGTGCGCAAGTCTGGATGACGCAATTGGATAAAGAAAAGGCACGCCCGGTAACGGATATCTCCACGGGCGCCGGGTCAATTGTCTGGTTTCCTGACAGCCGGCGATTTCTCTTTGCCTCGTCGGTCTATCCCGACTGTCCTGATGACGATTGTAATCGGGAGCGCGACAGCCTGGCCCGGCACAATCCGGTCAAAGCGCGTCTGTACGAGCATCTCCTTTTCCGCCACTATAGTTCCTGGGCGGACGGCAAACGCAAACACCTCTTTATTGGGGATACCGGATCAACGGCGGCCGTGGATGTTACCCCGTGGGATTATGAGGTACCGCCGATTGCCGGCGGTGGCCACCCGGCGTTTGCGGTCTCCCTGGACGGTGAGGAGATCTGTTTTGCGATGAATACCGACTCGGTCGTTGCCGTTTCATACAACAACGATTTGTTTGTCATGCCGACCGACGGTGGCGAGCCCACCCGGATTACCACAAATCCGGGTAATGATGGCCGTCCCGTTTACAGCCCGGACGGTCTGTATATCGCCTATCACGAGATGGCCCGTGCCGGGTACGAGTCTGACCAACGAGATATCATTCTTTACAATCGAGAAGAACAAACCCGGAGAAACTTAACCGCCGATTTTGACCGTTCGGTCGGGGAAATGATCTTCTCTCCCGAAGGGAAGTACATCTATTTTACTGCGGTGGATATGGGGTACATCGGGATATATCGCGTGGCGGTCAAAGGGTCGAAACCAGAAGAAATCCTCGCCGAGGCGGTATACGGGGACCTCAGTATCTCACCTGATGGCAGGACGCTGTACTTTACCCGTTCAACCTCGACCCAACCGGGCGAGATTTACAGCTATCAGCCAAAGAAGAAAGAGTTGAAGCGGCTTACATATTACACCCAGCAACTGACCGAACAAGTCGAAATGCGGCCGTCCGAGGAGTTTTGGTTTTACGGCGTCGATTCCCTGCCGATTCAGGGTTTCTTGACCTACCCGCCGGATTTCGATCCGGGGAAGAAATACCCCCTGGTTCTTCTGATCCACGGCGGGCCGCAGTGGTGCTGGCTCAACGATTTCAACTTCTATGGGTGGAACACACACCTGGTTGCCGCCCAGGGGTATGTCACGGTGCAAATCAACCCGCGCGGGAGCCGGGGGTACGGCCGTGAATTCTGCGACGCGGTCAGCCGCGATTGGGGTGGCAAGGATTATGAAGATCTGATGCGCGGCCTTGATTATCTGATCTCCCGTTTCGATTACATCGACACCACACGCATGGCGGCGCTGGGCCGCTCGTATGGCGGGTTTATGGTCAACTGGATCTGCGGGCACACCGACCGTTTCAAGTGCCTGACCTCCGTCGATGGCCTGTTCGATCACATCAGCGATTATTATTCAACCGAAGAGTTGTGGTTTCCCGAATGGGAATTTGCGGGTACTCCCTGGACGAATCGCGAATTGTATATCGAACGATCCCCGGAACGCTATGTCGAAAACTTCAAGACACCGACGTTGGTTGTTCACGGCCAGAAAGATTATCGCGTCGATCTCAGCCAAGGCCTGATGATGTTTACTGCCCTGCAACGCCAGGGAGTGCCATCACAGCTTTTGTATTTCCCTGATGAAGGACACATGGTGCGCAAGCTGGCCAACCTGCGTTATTTCTATAACGTTCAGTTTGACTGGCTGGCGAAGTATCTAAAATAGGATCGTTTGCCTACCGTTCAAAGGATATTTCAAGAGTATGGCGCACGGCTGTGCGCCCTCGTATCTACGCTGGTGGTTTGATACTTAACGGCGCTTGCGCCGTATTAGACGTGTCTTTCCTGGGGTAATTTGCTATAATCTCAAGGACGAGGTAACCCAAAGCCGGTGAGGAAAACATAGCCGGACGTACATCATAGCCTGACGATGGGTTGAGAATCTATGACTGATCTATTGAATGATTGCCGAGAGGCTGTTCTCAAGGGGGATCGGTCGTTTGCCGAGGACTTGGCTCGGCGGGTGCTTGGTGAAAATGCCGACCCGTTGAAGACGATTGAAGAGGGGTTTGTCCCCGGGCTGCGGGAAGCTGGCCGGCTGTGGGACGAAGGAGAGTTGTTTTTGCCCGAGCTGGTGCTGGCCGCCGAAGCAATGAAAGCCGCCACGGTAATCTTACAGCCGGCGTTGGAAAAGCGAGGCGAAGCGCGAAAGGTCCGCGGCCGGGTGGTCATTGGCACGATCGAAGGTGATATTCATGACATCGGCAAGACCCTGGTGGCGACCATGCTTTCGGCCAATGGATATGAGACGCGCGACCTGGGCGCCGATGTGCCGGTACAGAAGTTTGTGGATGAAGCGGAATCGTTCGATGCCGATTTTATTTGCATCTCGGCCTTGTTGACGACCACGATGGGCGGGCAAAAAAAGGTCATCGAGGCGCTCAAGGAGCGCTCGCTACGCGAGATGTATCGCGTTTTAGTCGGTGGTGCGCCATGCAGCGAGAAGTGGGCGGCCCAAATCGGCGCGGACGGGTACGCCGGTGACGCCGTCTCCACTGTCCAACTTGCCGAATCATTCTCTACCTGATGACTGGTTTTCTCGATAGACTCACCGTGGGTCCGGTGCTCTTTGATGGCGCGATGGGCAGTATGCTTCTAACTGCGGGGCTGGAGTTAGGGGCGGCGCCGGAGGTGTGGAACGTTGAGCGCCCGGAGGTCATCAAAAAGATTCACCATGATTATCTCGCCGCCGGCGCGGAGGTGCTCACTACAAATACCTTCGGTGGCACACCGTTGAAGCTGGCTGCCCATGGCCTGGCCGAACGGTGCGAGGAACTTAACTTTGCCGGGGTGCGTTTGGCGATGGCGGCCCGCGCTGAGTTTCCCGATCGGGGTGCCTTTATTGCCGGCGATATTGGGCCGTGCGGCAAGTTCTTTTCCCCAGTCGGCGATCTTGATCAGAAGTCCGCCGCGGCTTCAGTGCAAACCCAAGTCGAGATCTTCGCTGCCGCCGGAGTGGACTTTTTCCTGATTGAGACTATGGTCGATCTACGCGAAGCCGAAATCGCCGTGCGCACCGCACGCCAATCCTCTGATATTCCCGTAGTGGTCACGATGACATTCGATAAGAAATGGCGCGGATACTTTACGATTATGGGTGATAAACCATCCGCTGCGGTCCGCAGGCTGTCCGACGCCGGCGCGGATGTCGTCGGGGCTAATTGCACGTTGGCTGCACCGGATATGATCGAGTTAGCCCGAATCCTGGTTGCCGATTCACCGCTCCCTATTTTGATTCAACCCAATGCCGGACAGCCGGAGATGTTTGACGGCCAGGCGGTATATCGAGTTACGCCCGAAGAATTCGCCGTGGATATCAAGAAAATCCTCGACACCGGCGTCGCGGCTGTCGGCGGTTGCTGCGGGACCACTCCCGAACATATTCGCGCCGTAGCGGAACACATGCATCATGGAAACGTCGCCGGCAAAACCCAGGTTTCTTGACGGTTTGACAGCCGTTTTTGACGAGCGATCGTTCCGGCGGTACCTGGGATATCCGCGGGGGACAACACCTGATGACCGCGTGCAGGAAACATTACAGAAGCAAAAGAAGCTCCTGCCGGACTTGCTCAAGCCGCGCGGTATATACGCCTGCTTCTCTGGGCAGGCGTGTTTCAATCAGGATTTTCCGTTGTATGAACGCGATGTCATATTATGCGTGGTCACCATTGGGGGCAAATTGGAAGCCCGAGCCGCGGAATATGCCGCACGCGGTGATGTTCTAGCTGGCTTTGTCCTGGATACGTTGGGATCGGTGTACGCCGAGGGTATCGCCGAAGCCGCGTACCTCAGGCTTGCCGAGTTGGGCCGGGAAGCCGGCGTGCAAATCGGCTGCCGCATCAGCCCGGGATATGGGAACTGGCCGTTGACATATCAAGAGAAGATCTTCGCGCTGTTGCCTGTCGAGCAGATTGGGGTACGGTTGACCTCGCGCCTGATGATGGTCCCGCGCAAATCGGTCTCCTTTGCCGCCGAACGGTCTGCCGACCCCATGCGGATACGTGAGGGTGACCAGTGTGAGGATTGCCGAATGGGAGATTGTCGATATCGCCACAAGGGGACAAAACCATCGAAAAAAAACGCAAATCCATAAATGCACCGGGGAGGTCGGCATGAAGGCGGTCCGCCCGAAAGTGCGTTGGCTGGCTGATGAAGCGGTCAGCACGATTGTCACCGAAGCCCGCCGTGTGCTCGCGGAAATCGGAATCTTCGTCGAAAACAAAACGGCGGCCGAGTTACTCCTTGACACGGGATGCCGTCTTTCCACCGAGCGACGCGTCGCTTTTTCTGACGCAATGATCGACTCTGCGCTGGATACGGCACCGTCGTGTGTCCGCCTTTACGACCGGGATGGGGATGAGGCCATGACCCTCGAGGAGGACAATATCCATTTCAACCCTGGTTCGGCGGCGCTGCACGTCTATGATGCCGAGAAAAACATTATCCGTGACGGAGTCACCGCTGACCTGGTATCGTTTGCCACGCTGACCGATCTTTTGCCGCACTACGCCGCGCAAAGCACGGGGATTATCCCTGCCGATGTCCCGGAAGAGTTGGGCGACCGCTATCGTCTTTTTATCGCTCTCCAGTGTTGCAAAAAGCCGGTGGTCACCGGCACGTTCTGTGTTGATGCCTTTGCCGTGATGAAAGAAATGATGATTGTCATTCGCGGTTCGGTGCAAGCCCTGGCCGAAAAACCGCTGGCCATCTTCGACTGCTGCCCCTCGCCGCCACTGAAGTGGAGCGATCTGACCTGCCAGAGCCTTCTGGACTGTGCCGATTCGGGCTTGCCCGCCGAGTTGGTTTCCATGCCGCTGACCGGTGCTACCGCCCCGGTTACCCTCGCCGGGGCGCTGGTGCAGCATACCGCCGAGAGCTTAAGCGGGGTGGTCATCCACCAATTGCGCAATCCCGGCGCGCCGATCATTTACGGCGGGTCGCCCGCGTTTTTCGACATGCGCAAGGGCACCACGCCGATGGGCGCATTGGAAACGATGATGATCGACGGCGCGTATGTCCAGATCGGTAAGCACCTCGGCCTGCCTACCCACGCTTACATGGGTCTTTCCGACAGTAAGGCCGTCGATTACCAGGCCGGGTTTGAATCCTCAGCGGGAATCGTGCTGGCCGCATTGAGCGGGGTCAACAATATATCCGGCCCCGGGATGATGGAATTCGAAAGCTGCCAGTCTTTGGAAAAGCTGGTTTTGGACCATGAGGTTTGCGCGTACGCCAAACGATTGGTGCAGGGTATTACCTTGCGTGATGATCCGCTGGCCATTGATGTCTTAAACGAAGGCCTGCGGGCCGGGCATTTTATGTCGTTGCCCCACACGCTGAAATGGTTCAAAAAAGAGGGGTACTACCCGGACGCGGTGATCAACCGGGAAGTCAAAGAAAAATGGGAACAGGCCGGGAGAAAAGGCAGTCGTACAGCGGCGCGTGAACGAGTGGCGAAATACTTAAAAGACGGCATCCCCAACCTCCTTGACCAGGCCAGGCGCACAGAACTGCGAAAGATCATCGAGGCCGACGCAAGAGAGCATGGCGTTGAGACGTTGCCCCAATTGCCCTTCTGATGTCCGGTTATGCCCTGGGTCACACGTGGATGCTTGTCTCTGGCGGATCGAATTCATGTAGCGCTTGCGTACCGGGAGAATCAGCCGATATCGTCACCAACGGCGATATGGCGGTTTGAGTATATGAGTAAGGCCGGCGTAACTCAGTTGGTAGAGTAGCTGATTTGTAATCAGCCAGTCGGGGGTTCGAGTCCTCTCGCCGGCTTTTTGTCTTTCCTCGGGATGTACGTGCCCCGCACGATCTTCGTCACACCCTCGTGACAATGGCTCTGATCGAGTTTGAGATCTACGCTCCGGCCGTCAGAAGACTGTGGGACACTCCCGGCTGGAGACCACCCACGCCTACCCGCGCCCGGCCACTGTGAGAAAGTAACTCACCTCGCAGGCAATGACGCAGAAACCCACCAGCCGCTTCGCTTTTGGTGGGCTACCAGCTACCAACATTCCGGCTTATGGAATGACCCTCGGTGATCGGTCATTGTATCCGGGAATTGACTCGCCGCGAGTACGCCTTCGCGGATCCGCTTGTGAAAGGTAGCGTGGGCGTGAAGAGTTTCACTCGGCCGCTTTTGTGGATTGATGATGCCGATCTCCTTATGGAGCTGGGTGGTTACGATTCTAATTGCCTCGGCAAGGTCCGAATCGTTGGACACGATGACACCGACATCGAACTTATCCAAGTGAGCATCATTGACCAAGTGGGCCGCCAGGTTTACGTCAGAGCCCTTTTCCTCTGTTTTGAAAACCTCAACAAATGCGGGGCCACCTGACGGCGGATTGGTTAAACGCATCATCACCGGATGGGTCTGGAATCGCCCACGGATGATTTCAAAATCAGGGATTGTCTCGAGAGCCCGGATAAAGACACGTTGGCGAACTCTTTTCTCTACATCCTCGGGGCGGGGTCTTACGAGGGCCGTGAAGTATTTGTATCCGAGAATCTGGTGTTCGGGCAATAGTAGTCCGCACATTCTTGCGATGTTCAACCAGCGATATTTGGGCCGGCCCAATGTGCCCCGTGGGTCTTCTGGGGAATATCGAAAGCGGAGAATGCCGTAGTAGAGGTTGAAGCCATCGATATAAATCCGAGTCTTCACGGTATTCCCGATAAAGCAGAAGCCGCCTTGCGGCGGCCTCGCGACCCGCACACATAGGCGCGGGCGGGATAATCTCTCTATAATATAAAACGGCATGGGGGGCCAAAAAGTCAATGATTTTTTTACCTCAGAGCCAAACCCATTGCGAGGTAGGCCGACAAATCCTACAGCCGCAGAAACCCCTTTTTGGCTATTATGACACATAAGTCGTTGCTGGCAAACTTGTTCCAGGAGAAAAGAAATCCAAATTCACGCAGAAAATCGCCGACAATTGGGCTTCATCACTTGACGGTTTGCGACCGCCTGACCGCCTACGGCTAGAGTTACGGCATCGCCGAGTACGTCGACCTGACCGGCAGCTTCATTTGATTGGGGCACAACAGGTTGGATCGTTGGCGCGTGCCCCTGCCCGATTCCGCTTGACTAACTGGACCATTCTGCTACGTTATGTTAGAGATGCCTTAAAACCCAAACCGGGGAGGCAGCAATGCTTGCCAGAATTCGTTTTCTGCCCTGGGGACTTGCCGTCCTTACATTATTGCTATTTGGGGCGAGTGCCTTTGCCGAATGGCGGGTAGATATTGAGTCCAAGACCGTAAACCCGAACCAGACTGGTGTTACGGTGGCCATCAAGGCGTACTGGGACATCGATCTGTATGCATTGACAGTCCCGGTCATCGTCAGGTCAGTCTCCGGCGATGCGTTCTGGTCGCTGCCGCTTCCCGTCGACACAGCTGGCGGTCCTGTCGTTGGTGTGGAGTGGAACTGGTCCAATCCCGGTTGGGCCAACCTAGTTGAAAATGTTATGCCGGGCCCCCCCCAGTATCCAGCTGCAGTGGTGGCTATGAAGGAGATACTGGCTATGACGGTGTGTCACCCGATCACTTTGTTGTCAATGCTAACAAGACAGGCATCGATGGAACTCCGGCTGAACCGAATGGCAGGAACGTTGTTATTCTGACAATTCACATCAATAACAACACGGGTGTTTTCGAGTTCGATACCGCTTGCTACAAACCCTCGCTGGATAAGATCTGGATGGTTGGAGCGGATTTTAAGGACCACGGGCCAGGCGGGGACGGCGGCGATTTTGACGGGTTCAACAAGGGTGTTATCACCATAGGTGGTCCGTCATGCGACTGCGGCGTCTGGGGTGACGTGACCGGTGAAGGCAGTATCAACCCGGTGGACGTAACCGTCATGGTGCAATTCGTCTACTATCAAAACGACATGCGAACACAGCCACCCAATTGCCCGTTAGAAGCTGGCGACGTGAACTGCGATGGGAGCGTCAATGCGCAGGACGTAACCTATTACGTTCAGTGCGTGTACTTCCAGAACGACATGTTCTGTGATGATCCGTGCGGGGAATGACGCATTAGATATTGAATAAAAACGCCCCGTCGCGGGGGCGATAGCTGCGGGAGGCAGCAATTGAAAACCGCAGTATTCGTGGCTTCAATCTACGCTCCACGCGAGAGGCAATCCTAATATATACACGAATTCCGGCAAACGTCAAGAAGTATCAGTCTGCCCCTGCTTTAGGGCGGGGCGCACCCTATCCTGACAGAGATTTTTCCCTTGTTGGGATCGGCTGGTACAAACCAACCCCCCGGCCGACAGGTCCCGAACGGTGGGCGAAAGTACCCGCGCCTTTATCGCGCGGTGTGTTCGCCTAACACCCTATGTTGCAAGGGGTTATGGCTATACACAGCGATTTGTCAAGGATAAAAAAGTTACGCCGTAGCGCCCCCCACCGGGCAACATCCATACGGCCATTTTCTTGACTGGCTGACCGCGCGACGGTTGGGGATACGGCAAATCCAGCTGAGGTTTGCCAAATGGCTGCGGGAAGCCAGGATTGAGCCGTCCACTCGCTTCCGGCACACGTTCGCCACTAAACTCTATGAGAAGATCAGCGACCTACAGCTTGTCCAGCGGGCACCGGAGCACAGGCAAACCAACGACGACCGAGATCTACGCGCGGGTGTCGGATGGCGCGCGGAGGCGGGCGGTAGGGATGATCTGACCGTTCATTGAACGTCGTTTCTCAGAAGCGTTGCCCCCCACGCGGCCGCCGATCGTCCCTGGAACGACCCCTCTGGCCCCCCCGCCGATCGGAGGGAGGACGAGCCTCATTCACATTGAGTATTTGACCCTTCAGTTCCTGTCCTTGCAGGGCAGTAATGGCCGCTATGGCTTCCTCCTTTGTCGGCATCACCACGAAGCCAAATCCACGGGAACTGCCAGAGAACCTGTCTTTGACAACTTCGGCTGACTCGACCTCGCCGTGGGCGGTAAACAACTCCTGCAGATCCCCGTCGGTGACCTCGGGCGCCAATTGGCCCACATAGATTTTCATCCTGATCTCCTTTTGATCTTCACCCCAATTCGCTTGTGGCCCACGGTAACCTTCGCCCGGGCCTTTTCGGGCAATAACTGACAAAGATCACTTTACTCCAAGTGTTTTTTGCCGCGCCTCTTGATTCCTGGTTCCGGGCGGTGGGGATAATCTACGCGTCCGACCGCTTTTTACGGACGTCGCTTTTTTTCTCAAACATTATCGCTCATCGAGCGTATAACCGGCCGACGAACGAAACGGTAGGCTTTTCAAGGAACGACCCCGCGGTACCTAATCCCCGGAACACTCCAAGAAAAGTTCGACTTGTTTCACCGGCCATAGTGGCCAACGGACGTGGGGCGCCGTTTCGCCCCCAGGTAGCAAAGGGAGTGGATCATGACGGAAGGTACCGTTAAATGGTTCGACGACAACAAGGGCTTTGGCTTCATCGAGCGGCAAGGTGGTGGGGATGTTTTTGTCCACCATACCGCGATTGAAGGCGAGGGCTTTAAGTCGCTGTCTGACGGCGAGTCGGTGCAATTCGAGATCGTCGAAGGCCCGAAAGGCCCGCAAGCCGCCAACGTGCGCAAACTCTAGTTCTTGACGCATAGACGGTTAAACCCTCGGCTCGGGATCACCCGGTCGGGGGTTTCTTTTTGGGGAGAGACAGGCGGGTGAATGCCGTCCAGCAAAGGACGCGGACCTTGGGCATCTGCCCGAAAAGCAGCACACCGAGTGCCACGTGTTTTTCAATCCCGCCCCTCCGGCGTCTCATGCGCTGCTACCTCGACGAAACTGCCTCACCGGGCGACTGCGGCCTTGACACGCCGCTTTTTCGGACGATTACGGGCCGACGGTCGGTCATACGGCATCCTGGAGTGGGTCGACCTGGCAGCCGGGCAACGGTACTGCCAACCGGACTCCTCCCGGGGCAACGAAACCAGAATCGGGCAGGTGAAAGTAGATGACTTGGCGGAGATTTTCCGCGCCCAAAATGGCGCCTGCTGAGCCCGGACAAAATCGCACCACAAGGTCCGTGGGTTTGGCTGCAACACATCGATATATCCCAGCAGTTTGGGGCATTGACAACCGTCTATGAGGAATCGTCATCTCGGCGGAGGCTGGATCAGTTTTTTCTGAAGGTGAAGCACGTTATACTTCTCGGATATTCTGACCACTTCGTCAATGGGGATAGCAGGCACCACTCGTCCCTTCTGTCCTTTGACCGTTGTGGCCATGAACATTGAGTTATAAACGGCTTCCTGCGTGGCTTCAACGACGGCACGGAAGAACGGTGTCATGGCAGGGTTAGGTATCAATGGCGGTAGGGATAGAGGCTTTTTGCTGTCATGAGGAATTCGATAGGCCGTGGAAAAACAGATGGCATAATCCCCGGAGCCACTGCTCAGATAAGATCCTGTTCGAGACAGACCATGGAGAGCACGTTTGGCAATCCGTTTTAAGTTCCCGGCAGATAGGGGAGCATCGGTAGCCACGACGATTATACAGGATCCCTCCCCACTTTGCGCGGTGTCCATAGTCTGCCGTAGCTGGCTGAGTTCACGGCCGACCGGTGCGCCGTTAATATCCAGAAGTCCGCCATAATTTGATTGAACCAGTACACCCAATGTGTAATGACCGGTATCTTCCCGGGGCGCCAGCCTGGAGGCCGTGCCGATTCCTCCCTTGAAACGAAAGGCAACCGTGCCTGTGCCAGCCCCGACGCTGCCCTCCGCGACAGGGCCTGACCTGGCCTGTTTAATTGCATCCAGGATGTCATCTTCTGTGACATGCAAGCCGCGAATGTCATTAAGATAGCCGTCATTTGTTTCGCCGACAACGGCGTTGACCGACCGAACGTCATCATTTCCGTGTTGGCTAAGGGTGTATTTTACCACTGCGGTGATGGCGGTACCGACACTCAGGGTATTGGTGAGGACAATCGGAGTTTCAATATTGCCCAGTTCTTCCACCTGGGTGAAGCCGGCGAGCTTGCCAAAACCGTTGCCCACGAAAATTGCCGCCGGGACCTTTTCGCGATGTATGTTTCCGTCGTGAGGGAGAATTGCGGTTACTCCCGTTCGGACGCTGTCACCTTTCATAATTGTTTTGTGTCCAACTTTTACCCCGGGAACGTCGGTGATTGCGTTCCACTTACCCGTTTCCATCACGCCGACTTCAATTCCGATGTCCCGCGCCCGCGCTCTCTTGGAATTCTCATCAGCACTGGAGGGCACACTGAAAAGCATCAGTGCCAGAAACGGCAGCCAAACGGCGATATTGAAATCAAACTGTGACATGGAAACTCCTATTTGAGCTTTTTCAGCATTTTCCTGGCGTGTTCGAAGGTGGGATTGACTTCGAGCGCCTTTTTATAGAACTTTTTTCCTTTGCCCACGTGTATCTCGGCGATGGTGTCATAAAGCATAGCTTCCTGCGGGTACAACTCTCTGGCAATTTCGAGCAGGGCCAAAGCTTCGTCGGTCTTGCCATTCTGGGCATGACCCGAGGCAACGAGCCCCTGGTACTCGACGCCCGCACCACAGAAGTGCTGGCGGATCTCATCTTTAAACAGATGACGTTACCATAGAACGTCTGGAGGCCGGAAGCAGTGCCAACTAGGCATCTTTCGTACGTCTTGCCAGCCCGTCCAGACCCTCCCGTATGTGCTCCTCGATCCGCCGCAGCACATGCGGGGAGCCGATGGGCAGGCCGCCGAGCCCGTTCCGGATCTCCCTCGTGTCGAAGGAAAAATTCTCCCCCGCGATGGTGTGACTATACCGCAGCTCAATCGATGGATGTCCGGCAATTATGGTCAACAGCGTCTGGGGGATGTCGCCGAGGGGCTTCATGTCGAGGTGGCTGCGCTGAAAGGTCGCTTTCACCCGGGTGCCCTTTCCGGCCGCCGACTCGAGAGTCAGTTCCCCACCGGTCGCTTTTGCGGACTCGGAAAGCAGCGACAGCCCCAACCCGAACCGTCTCGTCGTGCGGGTGGTGAAGAATGGATCCGTCGCCTTCCGCAGCGTCTGCGCGTCCATTCCCTTCCCGTCGTCCAGGATTTCCAGGGTCAGCAGGTCCCTGTCGGGATCCTCATCGATGTGCACCTCGATCCTCCTGGCATGCGCGTCGACGGAGTTCTCCATGATGTCGAGTATGTGCAACGACAGGTCTTCCATTTCGTCCTACCGCACGATCCTTCTGCCCTCCTGTTCCCTCAGGGCTTTTTTTATCTCTTCGATGCTCACCTTCTCCAAGAAAAAAGTCGTGCAGCATCTTCCGACTTCTTCTGTCTTGTGGGCGTCGGATGAGTGGATCAGGGGCAGGGTCGGATTGTACCTCCGCGCGGCCTCTCCGTACGAAAGATCGGGGGATATCTCCAGGGCGTCGAGGATCAGGTCGTCCGGTATGAACCCCAGCTGGCCGATCAGGCTGAAGCTCTCCCGATCGATATGGGCGGCGACGGCGAGCCCTCCTTTAGAGCGGATGATCTCGGCGATCTCTTCCAACCGAAGCGTCGTGGCCCCGATCAGGAGTTTCCGGTTGAAGCCGAGCACCTCGTCGTCGGCGTTGACGACCACCTGCATGCCGAAGACCTCCTCGTCGTTCTCGCCCGGCAGATGCCGGTATACGATCTCTTGAAGCTCCCCGGCCGGCTCCAGCGCATCGAACAGCGCCAGAAGATGAACCTCCTCCGAGGAGGTCACCTCCATGCCGGGAAGAACGTGCACGCCGTACCTTCGTGCCGCCTCCAGCGCGGCCGGAGCGTTCTCCGCCGAGTTGTGGTCACAGATGCCCAGGACATGGACACCGCGGGCTTTGGCCCGCTTCACGATCGCTGCGGGGGACATCTTCATTTCGGCACAAGGAGAAAGACAGGTGTGAACGTGCAGGTCGGCCTTGTAGTTTCTCAGCATCGTGGATCAAGGCTTTTCCAGCAGCTGATAAAGCTGTCCGGAGATACTGAAAGCCGACTCGTCCGTGCCCAGGACCGTAACGTGCTCCTCGTTGGCTTTCCGGATGGTCTCTTCGTCGGGCCGACGACCATTTACGAAGACGATTCCCGCCAGATCCTTGATCCTGGCGACCGCCAGGACGTTCTGGTGCGTTTGCATGGTGATCCAGAGATTCCCCATTCGGCCGTTGGCCATCACGTCGCTGAGCAGGTCGCAGGTATACCCTCCGGTCACCTCGATATCGCCAATCCCTTTGGACGTCAGGACGCGGAGTCCGAGTCTTTCGACGACCTCTGTCACGGTCATGACTTCTTCCTCCGGTTTTCTTTTCTCGGCTTCCGCCCCTTGCCCTCGCCCAGGGAGCCGAAGCCGTCCAGCAGCCTGGACAGATCGCTGGTCAGTTCCTTGAACTTCCGGGGAACGTGGAAGATGCAGTCGGACAGTTGCGCATCCCCCTTGACCACATCCCCCGCAAAGGCTAGACACGTAGGGGCGCCGCAGATCCCGCAGTCTACCTTGGGCAGGGAGTCGTATATCCTCTCCTTTTTTTTCCGTTTCTTGATGGCCTTGCCCAGATCTTCGTCCAGCGCCTGGATGGGACGGGGCTCGTATTTTTGCTGCATGTGGAAGTACTTCTGGCGATAGCGTTCGCAGATATCCCGCTTTTCTCGGCAGGCCTCTATGTTCTCCCGCTCCAGCGTCTCGAGCAGCCGGAGGATCTTGTTGTAGGAGATATAGCGGTTCTCCACCGTCAGCGATCCCCCCACGCAACCCTGTGGACATGTATACGCCACGACGAGATCGATGTTCTGCAGCTTGCCCCGTTCGATATCATCGAAGGTCGTGATGATCTCCGCAATTCCGGAGACATCGATGACGTTCTTTAGTTTCTGGGTGCGGTGCATTCCGCCGGCCACCGCCCATCCGATGCCGAGGATGCAGATGCTTTCCAGGCTCTTGCGGTAGCTGCCCTTGTCCTCGCTCTCCAGCGCCGATAGCAGCGGGCCGTAAATGTCGGGTATGGAGATGGCTCCATCCAGATAGCATTTTCCTTCGAAAGAAGGCTGCTTGATGGCGATCATCTTGACGGGGCAGGGCGTGATGTAGAATGTCCCGATCTCGTCCGGCTTGAGTCCAAGTTCTTTCGATTTTCTCTCCTTGATTTCCTTTGCCGCGAGCCTATTGGGGAGCTTGATGGGAATGATGTGATCGACCAGTTGGGGATACTTTACCTGGATGAGACTCACGACGGAGGGGCAGAAATTGGAGATGAGCGGCTTGGGACCATTGTACTCCTCCAGGAAATCCTCTATAGCCAGGCTCGTATCCCCGCAGGTGATGGCCAGATCGTGGGCATCGTCGAAGCCTATCTTCTTCAAACCAGCCAGAATCTTGTCCGGCAGGATGGACCTGCCGAACTGGGCGTACAGTACCGGGGAAGGGATGGCCACCGTGTGCTTAAACCTGCTCAGTTCACCGAAGGGATCGGTCAATGCCACGATGGCTCCATTCAGGCAGGCCGTGATGCATTCTCCACAATCGATGCATTTCTCTTCCAGGATGACGGCCTTTCCGTTCCGGATACGGATGGCCTGAGTGGGGCAAGTCCGCAAGCATCTCATCCGGCCATCACATTTGTCCGCCTCGACGCTGACGGAGTGAAAGTAGTAGCTCATTTTTTCCCTGTCGGATTCAGGTAGATGACGATTTCATACGAGGTGCCTTTCCCGACTGTGGACTTCAACTCGAACACGTCCGCGTTCTTCTTGATGTTGGGCAGACCCATGCCGGCGCCGAACCCCATCTCCCGTATCTCCTCGGTGGCGGTGGAGTAACCTTCCTGCATGGCCAGCTCGATGTCCTCGATACCCGGCCCTTCGTCCTCTATCGTGATCCGGAGCTCCTCGGTGTTCAGCCTGAGAGCCATCTTGCCTTTCTCGGCGTACATCACCACGTTCATCTCGGCCTCGTATGCGGCGATGGCCGCACGCCGGACGATGGCCGGATCGATGCCGAGATCCCGGAGGATCTCCTTGATCTCGATCGACACGCAGCCGGCCTTGCCGAAATCCCTTCCCTTGATTCCAAAAGCATGTGAAAGATCGTGACGAGAAACCATAATACCGTTCGACTCGCTACTGATTTCCTACTCCGCGTACCCCCCGATTGTAAAGCAGCCCGCACGCCTTGTACATGAAGAATCTCGTCGACAGTATAGGAATGTCTCTCTCCTCAGCCAGTGCGATTACTTCTTTGTTGGGCTTCTTGCCGCGCACATAGACGATGGCCTTGGCTTCAATTATGTCGGCGGTCCGTACGGACTGGGTGTTTGTCAATCCGGTCAACAGGATGATTCCCGACACGCCGAATGCCAGGACGTCGCTCATGAGATCCGACGCACCGGCGCATTCGAATTCTTCATCCAGATGCTGCTCGCCGCAGATCACTTCCGCTTCCAGAAGATCACCAAGTTCTCTCAGCGTCATACCAGGTTACGTTCCCTTCTATCCAGGTTGACGTTGGAACCAACCCTGTATAGTCTTCAAAATAAAACTTTTTTTAAAGGTAATTTGTCAACCATAAAAATGCAAGTGCATTTCTCCAGGTGTGGTGTTTTCCCACAATCTGATTTGGCTGTGTGGACACTGACTTAGGGACACAGCAGCCTTTTCCGGCCTTCCCGTTTGGCAAAGGCTGTGGAGGAATCCACCAGTCTGCGCCCCCGGGCGCCTGCGTCCAATCCGGACCCGGTCGACGCCTGATTTCATTAGGCGAAGGGGTTCAAACAGTTGCACCGGCAAATGCCAATCAGCCGTCGGTTGGCCCGGGAATTGCAAGACACAAGGACTGGCAGCACGGGAACGGCGAGCCGCAAAGGTGCGTAGGGCCGGAAAAGATACCGAGAAGGGAGATAGCCATGGAAGAAGCGAATGTCAAAACTGTAAAGACTGAGGGCGGAAGAAAAAAGGATAGGTGTATTTGGCAATCATCCGGTGTGGTGTCCTCGCAGATGTGCGAGTCTCGTCCCGAGGACTGTGCGGGATGTCCGGTGGAAACCGCCCTGACCAAGGTTGCCTCGCACAAGCAACGGCATTTCTTCAGCCGGGACTTTTTCGACCAGTGTTTTGTTAATGCCTGCGTGATCCCGGGACGACCCTGTCCGTTCGCCGGTCCGTGCATGGCCAACTGGTCGCGCACAAATGCCGCCGCGTCACGGGTGCTGACCATGATGGGGATCGGGCGCCTGTCTATCGGCACCAATGCGTCTCTGATCCAGCAAGTAAGTCGCCGGAATGGCCTGCACGTGGATCTGTTGAGCCGGCTGTTCGAGCTCCGCAACCTCAAGAAGCTGGGTCCTGAGGGAAAGCTCACTCCGGTCGACCTGGACCTGCGCACGGTGGAAGAGCAGTTCGCGCTGGTGGCGTCGGCTTCATTCCTGGACTGCCTCGACTCGCTCGATCTCGAAGCGTTCGCCGAGTCGATGTTCGAGAAAGCGCTGCTGCCCCACGGGCTGTTGAACTCGGTCTCCGAGGAACGGACGTCCGACGAGCTGTGGGATGCCTTCCGGGCCATACAGGGACTGGCCATCCTCGATGTGCTCTCGGCCTTTGACATAAACGTGCTCGGAGAGCTGCACGAGGCCATCGCAACGTCGCGGTATCTCTCGATGACCATGGCGCAGATGGCCCTTACCGTTCAGCAGATCCTCCAGCAACACACGCACAAGCCCGCTCGTCTACAGGACGAGACGGTCGAGCGCGCGGCTACACTGGTCGGCTTCGCCGGCGGTTTGCTCGGTAAAGTGTACCACGGATTGTCGGTCACTCCCTCCGAGCTGGCAGCGGCTGTACGTGTTGGTCGCGTATCCCAAGCCGTCCCGCAGGACGGAGCAGTCCACGCCGGTCGCGTGCTGATGGACGTGCTACTGCGCACGGCCGGTCCGGGCACGCTGGAGGCGGCGCGCGCGCAGTCGATAGTGGCCGGGATCGTAGCCTCCGGCCTGGATCCTCTGCCAGGCGAGCGCACGGTCGTCTCGAGGGCGGTGGTGCACTCGTTCCAGGAGCGGTTCAGAAAGCTGGGCGACATGCGCGCCGACCCTGTCTCGCTGCTGGCCGCCATGGGCGCGGACAACCTCGTGCGCCAGGCAGACAAGTTCAGGGTGCTCGCAAGCGCCGAGGCGCTGGCGGAGGAGGCGATGGAAGAGCTGGATCCGGAGCTACTTGGATGCGAGATGCCCTCTGACCTGTTCTACTCCCGCGGACACTCCTGGGTAAGGCCCGAGAGGGATGGTGCCGTCCGCGTCGGGCTTGACGATCTGGCGGCCCACTTGGTTGGCCGCGTTGACGCCGTTGAGATGCCCGAGCCGGGTGAACACGTGCGCAGGGGAAGACCGGCGCTGCGCCTTATCCGTGACGGTGAGTCGGTCAAGGTGCGTTCCCCGATGGATGGCGAGGTGGTGGTGGTCAACCAGTCGGTCGTCGACATGCCCGACGTTCTCTCGACCCAGCCGTACGGCGACGGGTGGCTGCTGGCGATTCGCCCCGAGGTGTCCGAGGCCAACCTTTCCGGGCTGATGTTCGGCTCGATCGCCCGCAGATGGGAAAGGAGCGAGGCAGCTCGGCTCGGTGAGATATGCCGGGGCAGGATGGAAATGGCAACAGCCGCGGACGGTGCCACGCTCGCCCACGACGCCCTGGCCGGCGGACATCAGAGTTCATGTCGAATGGTGTGCCGAGGCTCCGGTTCTGGCCGCGTCCACGAAAGCCGATTGCCTTGGCCATCATCTGCTCTTCACACATGCGCACGCACAGCCCGCACAGAATGCAGTCCTCGTATTCCTGCCTGAAGCGTTGCTGGCGAACATTGTGCGCCGAGGCAAGGTCCTGTATAGTTTTGGACTGCCAAAAGGAGTTCAAGGACCATCTTCCGTGCTTTCATGACACGCGATGACGCCGTGCGCACCCGCAGGCCTTCCTCGGCCGGGTAGGTACACGAGGAAACCAGTTTGGCCCTTGGACCTTCGCCGATCTCAACCACACAGAGGCGGCATGCGCCATAAGGAGAAAGCCCCTCCATGTGACACAGAGTCGGAATGGGAAATCCAAGGAACTGCGCCGCCTCGAGCAACGTCGAGCCTTTTTCCACCGAGACCTTCAAACCATTTATGTAGAGTGTGATCACGCTCATTTTCCTCCAACTGCAGCAGCCTTGCCCTCGGTTTCGGCCTCTACCTCTTTGGGCTTAGTAAACTCCAGATCGCACCGCAGACACCGGCAGGCCTCGCGGGTCGCCTCCTCCACCGAGAACGATACCTCCACCTCGGCGAAGTTGCGCTTGCGCCATTCCGCCGGGGCGCGGGGCGTTTCGGCACGTTCACCCTGCTGCGTACCTTCCTCGTCTGTCTGAACCGGCTCGACGTACACTCGCGGCAGCCGCGGCTCAGAAGGCCGTACCAGTTCTTCGTTACGCAGGTAACGCTCAATCATAATGGCTGCTTTCTTCCCGTCGGCGATAGCTTCCACGACCGTGTTCGGGCCGGTTACCACGTCACCGCCGGCGAAAACGCCCGACCGGTTGGTCAGAAGCGTTGTCGAGTCAACTTGGATGGTGTTGTACTTGGTTGTCTCAATACTGCCCGAACGGGCCTGTGAAATGGCATCAATTTCGGGATCCTCACTTATAGCTACAACCAACGTATGAAGCTCAATGACGTGTTCGGTACCTTTTATTGGAACCGGCCTGCGGCGTCCACTGGAGTCAACGTCGCCCAGCTCGTTACGGATACACTCAAGACCCGAAAGGCGCCCGTTGGTGGTAATGACTTTG
>Ga0209991_10000050_pt1 | contig 47886 bp, 87 predicted proteins | sample ChitaG_FD_183167 | JGI IMG/M metagenome (GOLD analysis project Ga0209991, IMG submission 183167) | Deep subsurface microbial communities from South Pacific Ocean to uncover new lineages of life (NeLLi) - Chile_00310 metaG (SPAdes)... | ecosystem: Environmental > Aquatic > Marine > Oceanic >... | reverse complement strand
CATTGGACACAACCTACTAGGCATAGATGTTTAGAGAGACTTACCCCAAATTTACTCCATTACCGAGACCACTGTGGATAGAGGCTTTCAAATCAATATTTTATTTCTAAGGTGTAGTAAGCATAAGGGTTTAGGAGACATTTACTCCATTGGGAAGATGTGTATGGATAGAGAGATACAGAATTGCCATATGCCTTTACTAGACAGTGTTATAGAGATTGGGCTTATTTTGTAAAGTTATAAAATGGCTATGATGCACTAGTAGTGTATGTTAGATAGAAAAGGGCAAGGAAAGAGACTCCCTCTACGTAAAATACGGAAGAGGGTATATTGCTAACACAGTTCTGGATTTGACCCTCCGCTTAATGTATACGGAGATTAGCGGAACTTTTGAACCTACCAGTATCAGAGTTACAGAAGGTGATATTTGATACCCCCTAGGGTATGTGTAGATACAATACTGACATGCATTTCAATTTGACAAATTCACAATAATGACTGATGAGTCAGATTGCAGTGAGGATGTGCTTGTATGGCCATTCTACAACAGGGGGTTGACAAACTTGCTGAATAGTATATACTTAGATCATAGTAATAAGGAGTCTTGCCCCATGAAAAGAATACTGGGAGTGAGAGCAAAAAGGAAGTCACTGTTTCAGCTTGAGGCTGAAGTAGTGGCTTTATTTATTTACATGGAAGTAAATAAATGAGTAAAAAGGAACTGAAGTGGACAACTAGAGATGGTGAAACTGTAGCTATCAAAGATATGAAAGATAATCACCTCCTCAATACGTGCCGATTTATGGAAAACAAAACTGTTGCGCTCGGCAATATGTACCGTTACGCAGATCATCCAATATGGGGGCCAAGAGGAGATGGAGCACAAATGGCTTTTCAAAATGAACTCTCTGATATGGAAGAACAAAGTTGGGCTGTTTACCATTGGATTCATGCATTATCTGATGAGATTCAAAAGAGAGGACTGGAGAAGTTAGCTTGCAAGAAGCCCTTAGAGATGCCAGAAGGGGAACTTGTTGAGGATACAGGTCATGGTCAGATATGGAAGTTGAAAAAATGCAATGATGATCCATACCAAAATGTTGACATGACTCCTGATGCTAAAGGAAGAAATACAGGTGATGTTAATGATAGGTGAGGAAAAGCAAGATGGATAAAACTATCAAACAGTGCATAGAAACAGCAACTGTGTTTTACAAGATGATGTTGCAGTTGGAATTTGACTCACCAGAAATGATGATTGTAGCTATGTTTCTAAAAGAGGCTGCATCGTCTAGTGTTACTCAAGCCCTCAATAACAGACAGAGTAAAGGTTTGATGATAAAGGAGTTAGAGAAGGTGATGAAGCATGGCAGGAACTAAGTTAATTCTTGACTACACAACCATAAGTGACTTCCTAACTTGCCGGATGCGTTGGTATTGGAGACATAGACGCAACTTAACTCCTATTCAAAAAAGTCTAGCTCTGTTGTTTGGTCAGGCTATGCATCTAGGTCTTAAGGCTTTCTATATCAAGGATGATCCTATTGAGGCATTCAAGCAAGCGTATCAGCCTGAAGATATTGCTGATGGTGAGAAGAGAACTGTGGAGCATGGCATTATGATACTTGAGAAGTATATGAAGGAGTATGTGACTAATCCATTTGAAATAGTTGAGTGTAATGGCAGTCATTTGATAGAACTTAGTAAGGATGTAACGTATGCAGCAAGGATGGATGCAATAATAAAGTGGGAAGGCAAAACTATATATGTTATGGAGCATAAAACTACTAGCACTCTTGGATATTACTTTTTTGAGACGTTTCAGTTAAATCATCAGATAGATGGATATACAGTTGCTTGTAAAGATAAATATGGTAAGTGTGAAGGAGTATTAATTGATGCGATTAGTACAAAAAAGGAAGTATTAACTACTGCTGAAGCAACATCAACAAATCCACTGGTACACAGAAAAAAAGCTCCTAGTTTTATGAGAGACATAGTGACACGCACCGTAGAACAACAGAATAACTTTGGAAAGGAGGTAGTTGATATTGCTGGTAACATTATGTATGCGATTGAACACGACAGTTATCCAATGAATAAGTCCATGTGCAACTACTATGGTGCGTGTCCCTTCCGTCAGTTGTGTTTGTATGGAGAAGGAGCAATGGAGATGTATGAGGTGAGTGTGTGGGATGCGAGGACAGGGAAGGAGATAAAGAGTGGGTAATGCAGCTATATTCTTTGTCATACTAATTGTAGCTCTATTTATAAGTAAGTGGGTAATGGGAAAGGTAAAAGGATGAACACTAAGGATATAGATTTCAGTAACTACGTAGGCAAGTTCCTAATCTATGGGCCATCAGGAACAGGCAAGACGTATGCAGCAAGAACATTGCCAAAGCCTGTGTATCTGTTTGACCTTGAAGGTGGTACTGCCTCACTTGCTGGCGAAGACATTACATACGATACATATATGGACTTAGACGCTAAACGACCTACTGCTTGGTTGGCATTTAAGCGTAAACTTGAGCAGGAAGTAAGTCATCCGCAGTATACAAGCTATGTTATTGATCCATTGACAGGAGTGCAACGAATACTTATGAATCATATCTTAGCTCTCAATCAAAATGCTGATGGGTTAATGGCGATAGGTCACTGGGGAATGTTTGCAGGACATATGAGTAGTTTAATATGGAAGTTTCCTTCGCTAGGCAGGCATTTAGTGGTAACTGCACATGAGAAGGAAAAGAGTGAGCCGATACAAATTAAGGGACAGACTAAGGGTGTGGGGCTTAAGCCTGGTGAGCCTCCAATCAAACCATCTATCTATACTAAGGCATTGCCAGATGAGTTGACTAATAGGTTTGATGAGATGTATCATGCTGAAGTTAGTAGAATGGGAGGATATGAGTGGAGAACGGAGCCAACTTCTATATATGTTGCTAAGTCGAGATTGGGCATAAAAGGAATGATTAAACAGGATTTTACAGCCTTGTTGGAAGGATTGAAAAAGGAGAAGGATAATGGAAAAAATTAGAATTTATTGCAAGGATAACGAATTCTATATAGATCATCCTTTAGACCCTCTACCTGACTGTGGCTATTATATAGATGAAATATTTAATGCTGTCAAAAATATAATAACTGCAATATTGTTACGTGAGGGAATAAAAGATGGATTTACAATTACTATAGAAAAGGGAGGTGAGAAGTAATGCTTACACCACCAAGACTAACAAAAAGTGAGACAGAACGAGCTAAAGTAATAGGATGTGAAGAAAAAAATGAATGGTATAGTCCTACACCTATCTGTAAGATTGTGAAAGTTCAGAATGGCTGGATAGTTCATGCCGGAGAACAAATAGTTAGCGAAGCTCAATTGTTTTGCACTACACATGAACTATGTAACTTGCTTAATGCCTATGCTAATGGAAAAGTAACACAATGTTGTATGTGTAACAACATACGTATAGAAGGAGGTGAAATATAATGCCTGAAACAGACGTTGATATGGGTTGGGATGATATTCCAGAAGGAGGGTTTAGTGCTCTGCCACCAGACACTTATATTGTGAGAGTGAGTGGGTTGGATCCAACTACAGCCTCGACTGGAACACAGATGTGGAATGGAGACTTTGTAATCATTGAGGGGGAATATGAGCAGAGACATCTGTGGACGAATCTTATGGTAGATGCGAAGTTGAGTCCAGGTGCGATGATGAAAACGAAGGGATTGATTAGTGCGACAAAGACGAAGTTTCCAAAAGGATTGACGTTGCAAGAGGCGATTGATAGGTTGAATGAAGTACGAGCTGATTTGATTGGACTAGAGTGTCTGGCAGTAGTTGGACAGAGAGAGTATCAAGGAGATATACGAAATGAGATAAAGAGGTTTATGCCGTTAGATTAGTAGATTAGTTACACGCCTGCTCCTGGGTGGGGAGTGGGCTGCAATTTTTAACGCTGTTTCACAATTTGCTCACACTTGAAGGTTCCCTAAACTTCCAAGACACCTGAAGTCATTTAGGGGTGACTTAAGTGGCATAGTAAAAGCTGCTGACGATTATTGCCTCCATGCCATCAGGTTGGTCAGAACTGGAGGAAGTGTGAGCTGCAATCTTTATAGTTGACATCTGCTGAGTGAATGTCAAGTTTGGAGAGTCTAATGCCTAAAGTAGTTAAACACACAGTTACTTTAATCTTCCCCTGTCCCAAATGCAAAACTATTGTCAGCACACAGGATGTGGATGTATTTGGTAGATGCCCTGAGTGTGAATATGATTTTGAGGAGGTAGGAGATGGAAGTAAGAGCCTTCAAGATTAAGTGTGAGCACTGTAATGTAGAGCAGTATGTATCAAGTGAGGGTAAAGAAAAGGTCTATTGTGGCTACTGCGGGCAATTCACGAAGGTAGAGGAGAAGAAGGATGAGAAATAGTGTTACTATGTACTTCACAGAGAATGATGTTCCTACTGTAGATTTTGAGAAGGACAATGATATGGTTACTCTCTACTGGGGAAGTATGGAGATTTATATGCACCAGAATGAACTGAAGTATTTAGCTGAGAGGATTGATAGGTTTTTGAAGGAGAAGGAGCATGTTGTATCTAAAAGGTAAGTTTTGTATGTGTGGAGAGGAGTTGAAAACTGATGAAGAGAAAGCGTATGAGGCTTGCTATTACTGTATGTATCAGTGTGATGGTGATTTTGAATGCCTTCATCCTCCTGAGTATGAACCACATGTGTAACTTCAACTTTGCTGATTTGGCTAGTCCTGATACTAGAAAAGTGATGGTTGACCCACACCTAGTAGATTGTATTAATACTTTAGCTGAAAGTGTTTTTGACAAAAAGCTAAGAATAACTAGTGGGTATCGTACACCAAAACATAATAGAAAGGTTGGCGGTGCAGTAAGGTCATATCATCTGAAAGGACAGGCTATAGATTGTTACGTCTGGTCTCATTCGCATGAGGAAGTAGCTAAGAAAGCATTGAATTGTGGCTTCACCACAGCAATAGTATATAAATCCCATGTCCATCTCGATATACGTGAGAAGGGATTGGGGTTGAAAAAAAGTTGAAGGGAGGTGAATGAGTTGGAGAGTGAAACAGTATCTAGTGGTTATGTATCATGGGTTTCTACTCCATACGATTTAGACTCTAAGTTTGAAATAAAGATTGAAGATGACTTAATCAACCAAGGAGGTGAAAAAGATATGATGGGACTATATGAGGTTTATGTGGTGGATACAAAAAAGGGAAAGTTACTTTTTCACAATGATATTGTAGCAAAAAGTGAGGATAAAGCAAAGTTACGAGTCGCTATGGGCCAGTCACCAGATATTCCAGATGATGTAGAATTTTTTGTTAACTGCATCGGTCAGTGGGAAAGTAAGAAGCCTAGAGAAGTTAAGATTGTGAAGGAGAACTGAGGTGCATCCAATTCTTTGGATTGTGGGTTGGCTAATAATAAAAAGGAGGAAAATTGTGTTAAGAGAAGCATTGAAAAATCTGTTACATCTGATAGGGGGCATTTTGAGGATGCCCTTTGTGGACTTTGAGTGGGATATGGAGCAGTATAAGAGAGTTTTTCAGAAGCTCGATGCGTTTCGGCAGGACGATAAATTTACAGATGAGGAATTGGGAGAGTTGTTTGAAGAGTTAGCAAAGAACCAACCAAGACTTTTGAAAATTGCTCTCTATGGTATTGGTGGGCTGTTCAAGTCAAAGATTATAGATTTCACTTGGGATGTGAGTAGGTATGAGAAAGTGTTTGATAAGCTCAATCATATGAGAGAAGATAACATCTTTACAGATGAGGAGTTGGCTGAGTTTTGTGCAGCAGTAGCAGATAGTTTGTGAGAGTGGGGCCTCCAGTTGAGGCCCATTCTCTACCTTGCAGGGAAAGAGAAGCCGGAGGTGTGAGATGAAGTTTGCAGCAGTTTGGTTATTTGTGACGGGAGTTTTCCTATTGACTATCGCTGGAACCCAGACAACTCGAAATGTTTTTGATTACTGGGAAATTGTGATTGTTTGGGGAGTCACTTGTCTAACCTTTGGGTTGATAGGTGTAGCATCTGTTTTATGGCCAGATTGGTAGTATGGAAGCCAAAATAGTCCTTCGTAAAGGCCCGTTACGTAAGATTCTACACCTGACTGGTAGGAAAGTAGTGGACTCTACCTACTTTCCTCGTCCTATTATTGCTGAGAAGGCGTATCAGACTATTAGAGATGTGTATATAAAGAAGGGTTGGAGTATTGAAGTGAAGGAGAAGCAGAAGGTGATTATTGTGCCTGGCACAGATACTGCCGAGATATTGCCGGCAAATAATGTGATGGGGTTGAAGACGAGGTATAGATAATGACTAAATGTTTATTGACTATGCACGGTTTCAAGAAGACAGTCACTATGGATTCACCTTTATCTACGATTGCCATTCCCATAGTTCATTCATTTATCCCTGAAGCTGATTTTCCTTACTACTCCAAATGGCTATTCAAATGTTATAAAGCATCTCCTGACCTTCGATTTGCCTATTACAAGTTTTGGAAAGAGGTATAGATGAAAGTATCTCTATTAACTGATGCGCCAAAGCATAACTTAGCTTTGATGAAAGTTTCCACTTATTATAAAAAACATGGAGATGAAGTTAAGTTAAATATGCCACTATGGAAGGCTGATATAACTTATGGATCATGGTTGTTTGAGAAGAGTACAAGAGAGAAGACTGATTGGACTGGTGGAATTGGGTATGATCCACAGGAATGTTTACCAACAGATATAGAGAGTTGCAGACCAGATTATTCATTATTCAATTTCGATCACTCATTAGGATATACATTTCGGGATTGTAAACGTAAATGCAAATTCTGTAAAGTTCCCTTGCTACCCAAAGAAGAACAACATCATTCCATATGGACATTCCATGATGAAAAGTTTGATACAATTGAGCTTTTGAATAACAATATGTTTTATGACCCAAATTGGAAGCATACATTTGGCGAGATTCTTCATGCTCAAGTGGATGTGATTGATAATAGCGGTAATGACCTCAGATTGCTTGATGATGAAAAGGCTTGGTGGATCAAACTTACTAATTGGAAGAATCAGCCTAAGTTCGCTTGGGATAGAATGAGAGATGAGAAACAAATTCTGCAAGGTATGAAGTTGTTACAAAAACATAAAATTAGAGCTATGATTTACGTCCTAATGGGATTTGACACTACATCAGAAGAGAACATGTATCGCTGTGAAATTATCAATTCAATGGGCTTTGATCCGTTTCCCATGCTATACAAACAGACACTAGCACTCAGGAAGTTCAGACGATTTATTTACCTCAGATATTATAGGAAGTACTCAACAATAGAAAAGGCTTGGGAGGACTATAATAGATGAAGGTGTTGATAATTGGTTCGACTCAGTATAAGGAGAAAATGGAAGCACATGTCTTTGAGTTAGAAGAGAAAGGACATGTAGTTGCACTACCTGCTTTTGATGACCATGAGGAACTAGATGCACTAGGAGTGTGTAAGCATAATCGTTCCCTACTTGAGCAAGCAGATGAAATACATATTATTTGGGATCAACGTAGTTTCGGTACTATCTTTGATCTCGGCATGGCCTTCGCCCTTCGTAAGAAGATTAAGGTAGTGTATCTGGAGCCAAAGACATTTGCAGGGGTGATGAGGAAGTGGGAGGAGGAAAATGCGAAAGCTATCACTTGAGGACATCCATGTAAATCTCAACCATGTATTTCTGGAAGAAGCTGAGGAACTTGCTACGTTATTGACAGCAAAGCATCTTCAGTATGGAGAGTCATACAAGCAGTCAGGGCAAGTGCTGAAGTTGCTGTATCCAAATGGCATAGCACTAGAGCAGTATGGAGATATGTTAGCAGTGACTAGAATTGTTGATAAGTTGTTTAGGATAGCAGTGGGACGTAGTGATGATGTGGAGAATTGGAGAGATGTAGCAGGGTATGGGTTGATAATGAAGATGAGAGCAACTGAGTTAATGGAGGCAGAAAAGTGTGGTGGAGAGAAGCAAGACCAGTAATGTCTCGAACCATCAAGGAGTGTGATAGACAGCTCAGGAATAATTTTAAGGGAGCAACGGTTACACAACATGGTGTAATGTTGATGAAAGATGGAGTGGTGATGGATGTGAAGGCGTGGAACCAGAAAGTGAAGACAGTATTTGATAGAAGGGAAGAGTATCAAAAAATATGTCGGATAAATTATATACGAGAGAGTTCAGACAAAAAATGAGAGGTGGTGAGTATGAGTTGCTTCATCCTCATAGAAGTGGCGATAAGGTTACGATAGGGAGGTGTAAGAAAGGATCGGGATATATCTATATCTCTGTAGGACTGAGGGAGCAGTTGAAGTTGGATGAAAAAGTATATTGTTATATACACAAAAAGGGAAGTAAGTTGTTGTTGGCATTTACAGAGGAGGCGAAGTTTCTAGGCTATCGCAGTATTAAGAACAAAGGTGCGGTTGTTGGCATACCTGGCACGTTGCTTGAAGGATATTTAGGCAAGGGTGAGAAGCAAAGTATTGAAGCACATGTAGAGGATGGAAATGTGTTTGTGGATTTGGAGGAACTGAAAGGGAGGAATGATGAAAAATAAGGATACTGAGAACATGTTTTATGCAATGCTAGCGAAAGCAAAGCAAGATGAGTTTGCGAAGAAGCCAATTAAAACTCTTGGTGAGGTAATTTTGCTCTTGAAAGCTCAACCACCATTCAATACTATTAAGCTAGATTTTACCGATGATAATCCTTGTGATTTAGAAAGCTACAGAGGTTACTATGAGGATTTATCTCTTGATTATGGATGGGATACGGAACCTATAGTTGTAAGAGACTTACTTAAAATGTTTGAGGACGCGGATGGCTCAACCTACACGGGTTACAAGGGAGGAGACTTTATTATGCATCGTAAGACATTGATTTGGGTCGCCCCGTATGGTGATTGCGGTAGGATGTTAGTTGATATTCAAAGCAAAGGAGGTATTACTACTATTATTACACAGAGAGACAATGACGAAAAAGCCTAAACTTACTATAGTCATTGACACACGTGAACAATTGCCATATGAGTTTGAGACTAGTGTGACAAAGACATTGAAGACTGGCGATTACTCTATACTCGGACTGGAGAATGATGTTGCTGTTGAGCGCAAGACCAAGGAAGATGCGTATGGATCGTGTGGAGCTAGACGAGTAAGGTTTGAGAAAGAAATGATGAGACTGTCAAAGTTTAACTATGCTGCAGTAGTGATTGAGGCAAGTCTGTCTAGTCTGCTTACTCCACCCTCATATACCAAGGTGAGTCCACTAGTAGTGGTTAATTCGTTTGTTTCGTGGACTGTGAAGTATGGTGTGCATGTGTTTTTTGCATCGAACAGGGAGTATGCCAGGAACTTAGTACAGTTGATATTGCAGAAGTATTGGAAATATCATAAAGAGGTGAAATAGAATGAAGTGTTCTGAACGACCAGTAGTAACGCATAACGGGAACCATGAATGGGTAGCACCTAGTTGGTTTCGTCAGCATTTTGATGGTCGAATAGATTTACAACTTGTATGTAAGCATTGTGGAATTATTGCAGGAATATCTAATGTGAATTGTGATAGTGTGAAAAGCTTAGAAAATCTGTTTGGTCTTATAATTAACAGTGCAAAGTTTATTAAGTTAGAAAAATGGAATGGGGGCGCATAATCGACAAGCTCTAGCTCTGTGATAACAACCCAAGAAGGTGGCCACAGGCGTGACAGGCAACGCCAGAAAGGACAACTAGTCGGCGAGGCAGACATTAAACGTTCACTTGGGGAATCCTGCCAGAGTAATGAGCTTGCACGGGACCTAACAGTCCCCGCCTCCACCAATTTGAAAGAAGAGGAGTAGAGAAATGGCAATTACCACAGAGGAAATCAGTAAGGTATATAGCACAAAAGATACAAACTGTAATTGTAATAAGTGCAAAAATGCATGCATGTATTGTCCTGGATGGTTCTTACCAAAAGAAATCAAAGATGTTGCAACATTGCTAAACATATCTATTTCAAAGCTATTCAAAACTAAGTTAGCTGTAAATTGGTGGGTAGAAGATAAAGAGATTTTTGTTTTATCTCCTGCTCTAAAGTCAGCTACACCTGGTACTGAAACTCCTGCTGATCCAAGAGGAGAATGTATATTTTATGTTAAGGGTCAATGTGAGATTTACTCAGCACGTCCCTTTGAATGTAGAAAGTTTAAGCATACTGAATCTACAAATGAAGTTCACCTAAGACATGAAGTTGTTTCATTAGCTTGGAAAAAGTCTCAAAAATATATAACTAGTCTTTTAGGAAGAACTCCCGAAGCAAGTACATTTAGTTTATTTAATTCACTACTGATATAAAAATAGAGAGGGAAAGGAAGGAGTAGTATGTTAAAACAACATGTTAATCCCTATGTTTCTTTTGGAAACAAGATAAAGTGGAAAAAGTTAAAGGAACCTACATACAACATTATTGTGGGTTTGTGGGATACAAAGAATAGACTCTCAGCTAAGTATCCTTTGGACATGACACACAAAAGAGAAATGGTTATTACAGACCTAGATTATTTTGTTGTGCATTACAAGGAAATTCTTGCTGTGGCTGAAAAACTGATTGAAGTAAGAGAAAAGGATAGAAGAGGAGTAAGATGTGGATGATAGACTTATCAAAGGTAGTTGGTTAGATGAATACCTAGAATATACTAGGAGGCAGGAAAGTCCTGAGATTTTCCACAAATGGGTGGGGCTGAGTATTGTAAGTGCTGCACTGGAACGAAACGTAGTGTTGGATATGGGAGCGTACAAGGTCTATCCTAATCTCTATGTGATACTAGTGGCAGGCTCTGCTAAGTGTAAGAAGACAACAGCTATGAGAATTGGACGGGACTTACTCAAGCTGCTTACGAAGAAAGTCAGCATTTTTGCACAGAAGTTAACGCCGGAAGCACTTATACAGAGATTGGCGAGGAGAAGGAAAGTTAGGGGTAAGGAAGTTGTGCAAAATTCTACCTCCCTAATTTATGGTGCTGAGTTAGCTGTATTCTTGGGAAAGGAAAGATACAATGAAGGTCTTATACATCTCCTGACTGACTTGTATGACTGTCCTGATGAATGGGAATATGAGACTAAGCATGGAGGACTTGAACAGCTATCAAATGTACTTATTGGAATGCTTGCAGGGAGTGCTCCAAAGTTACTCAAGGGATGTCTCTCAATAGATATGATTGAAACAGGTTTTCCTGAGCGCATTCTATTTATTTATGCAGATACGCCTCGTCCTCCCATTACTAAGCCTACCCTACCTGTTTTCAGTAAGAAGAAGTTGTTGCATGATTTGAATATTATTAGAGAGATGAAGGGTGAGTTTGAATGGGGGCCTAATGCGTATGAGTGGTATGATGAGTGGTATCAGAAGAGATTTGTTTCTAAAGATACACCTGAGTTGCTAAAGGGATATTTGTTTAGGAATCATACTACGTTACTGAAAGTAGCGATATTGCTCTGTGCAAGTGAGAGGGATGATAGAGTGATGCAGCTTCCGCATTTGATAAAGGCATTGGAGTTGTTGAAGGAGACAGAGACTTATGTGTATAATGCGATAAGAGCGATTGAAGAGAGTGCAAAGGGAAGTGATTTGCAGAGGATTTATGACTATGTAGTAAGGAAGGGAGAGGTGGAAGAAGCAGTAGTACTACGAGCATTTAGCCATATGTTTACTGCGAAAGAGACGAGAGAATATTTGCGAAGTTTAATAGATAGCGAAATGGTTAGGGACTATCCCAAGCACGTTGAAGGGAAGAAGAAGCAGCTAATGATGTATGCACCGATGGAGGTAAGTTGATGGTGACATTAAAGTTTAGAGCATTTTGTAAGAAGTGTACGGGTAAAGCACATTTTGCGTTGGGAGAGTTCGATGACAGTCTCATCCTTGCAGCCTTTTCTACAGAAAGAAGTACAGGATATACTTGCCCCGTAATGGGACATGGACACTATATAGATGAGGATGTGATTGTAGAAGTAAGCGTAAATGGAGGGAAATGGGAGGAGGTAGAAGATAGTTAAATGGATACAAGTAAAAAGTATATTGAAATGTGCGAGAGGGCAGGAGAGATACAGAAAAACCATGTTTATACAACTGGTGATTGGGCTTATGATGTCACATATAAAGGAGTAGGTGTGTTTACACAATATGCTAAAATACTTCCTGAACATAGTGGAGTTGTCGCATTCAATTATGTTCAAAAATTAGATGAAAGTTGCATTGATGGTGTATCTTGGCTCCCTCGTCAAGACCAGTTGCAGGAGATGGTAAATGGTAATGAAGTTACTCCTGCTTATTCTTCAACAACGTTTCGTTTATATCATGCTCCTGCTGTTACACCTACAGCAATAACTTATACTGACAAACCTCAATTTACAACTATGGAACAACTCTGGCTAGCATTTGTAATGAAGGAACGCTACTCAAAGGTATGGTCTACTACGAAGGAGGAGTGGGTTGCTCAACAGGTGGAATGACTATCGTGCCCTTCTTCAGCATCACTGTAACATCCTCTGTCATTTGGCGAGCATTCTTCAACATAGCTTGATAGTATTGCAGACCTTCAACATAGTTTTTGTTCAAGTCCTTCAATGACTTATTCTCACCTTCAGTCCAATTACGCTGAATCCTAATACTTTTCATCTCCCATTCATGCCCACCTATTCTATAGCTCATGTAAGTGACAGCACAGACTAGTAAGCCTATGACTATAAAATAACCAATGCGTGAGAATTTACTATTTTCTAACATTTAACATACTCCCTTCACGATTAGGTTCATGATACGATTCATGTTATCCTTCCTCCTTATCATGAAAACTTTCAGGAGTTTTCTGTTCTGGCCCACCTCCACTTACTCCAGATGGTATTGTGTAGTTCATCTTATTTCCTCCCCGTCCTCTAGTGAGTAGATGTCCTCGCTAGGATCATTCAAGAAGTCAAAACTGCCAGCCTCATTCCACCCACTAGGAATAGTAGTTATCTCGTTCTTAGAAACATATACTTTGTTCATCGTTTCCCTCCACACCCCCACCACCATTGCCTACAGCACTTACCTAGGTTGTCTGTAAGATTGGGTGGCACACTTACACTTATAATTGTCATTGTTATATCTACTTCCTCAAAATACCCTCAGCAGGGTGTAGTGAATTAGTTAAAATAAGTGTAGTCACTTTTTCTCATACCACTGACATGCAATAACTTTATCCTCCTCTTTAACATACGTATTTTTACAATCCTTCTTATCATGCTTACAACTGGCACAGACTTCTTTACTGGTCATAACCATTCCCAGTCCCTCAACAACTTAATGACCATTTATATAGTAATGTTTGTCCTTTTCTTATATCTTTACGAGCACACTTTAAGTGATACTTTGTAGAGCTAGTATTCATTTTTCTATGTATAAACATCTGACTGGAAGGATGTAACTCTTTTCTACATCCAGCACATATTTCTTTAGGGGTCATAACCACTCCCATTCTCTGAGCATCTTATATCTCTCATTCACTCGCTTGGAAGTAGCACACCATACAGAGAAGGGCATGACTAGATTTTGACGTGTACGAGTAAGTCGTCTGCCTGTCTCTCGTGGTGTTTCGCCTCTCGCCGTAACATATCCTACTCTCTCTACTAGTCCCTTGTAATAGTGCTTGTTATCTCGTTCTACTAAATTACTAATCCACAAATGCTTCTTGTTAGCCCTCTCATAGCCAAGCAAAGGTAGGTCATACGTACTCAGGACAAAAGGATTGAGTAGAATAGGCAACTGTTCACTCCACTTCCCATACATCTCTAGCACGTTCTTGGCTCCAGTCACTACAGCCCTCAAGTTATTTGTCAGGTTAGACATGGCTTCAAATACCATAGGACGAAAGATGCAGTCTATCTGCCAGCTATACACAGCCTCCTGTGAGATACCAACACTCATAGAAACTGGGCCTTTGTAGTCCATCTTCTTTAGGGCTACTTCAAACTTTCGTAGTGTCTCTTTGTAAAGTTTTGATTGATGGGACAGAAGATGCATAATGTTGCCATCAAGTATAAGGTAGGAGGGTATCATTACTTCGCCTCCATTGAACCATCCCTCTACTTCTAGTGTGAAGGTGTAGGGAAGTTCACGTACAAGTGACACTAGTTTGTATTCGTTAAACAACTCTAGCATGGCTGTCGCATCCTCCATCCCTGTAGTGAAATAGGAGGGGAAAGTAGTTGTTTCGATGGCATACTTAGTGCCATCCTCTACTATATCGGTTGAGACTTCACCCTCCTGGGCTATGTGGAAAGGAGGTGTAGTTATGTCCATTACTTTTAGTACACGAAGCATATATTCCTTGTCAGTAATGATGGTATAGATGCTCTCAGTAATGCCAATAAAGTTATGTGTAGTGTGGTGGAAAGGAATTACTGTGTTGGCGAGAACGATGTCTGCATGTTCCTTTCTAGCGTCCTTAATAGAACTAAGGTAGTGTGCATCATAGCCCTCATCCTTTACCCTCTCTGCTAAGTTAGTGAGATAGTTTGCTTCATCTATTATTAGGAACTTCATGCTTATTAATCCATTTTACAATTTCATCCAACTTATCAAAAACTCGTAGCATTATTTTTACATTATATGCTTCCTGTGAAGCTGTTTGCTCAGTTATGTGTACATCTATCTCTTTCACTTAACTCTCCATAAAGGTAGTTTGCTTCGTCAATGATTAGGAATTTCATTTTTTCTGTCCACTTCTCTGCCATTAATCCAGCTTATTATTTCGTCTATTTTATCCATAACTATTCCTATCTTTTCTTCTTCCTTGTAAATCCATTTTCCTCTGTCTAACTTTTCCATTGTTCTCTCCTTTATCCTTCCAAGTTTGTTACTGGTGATTCTATCAACTAAATAACTTTCCCTGAAATAAAAACTCATGTTGAACTACTGGAATCTGCTCTAGATGGAATAGGTCTTTCTTAGTAAAGTAGGCTATGCTCCAACCTTGAATCCAATTGGTTGTAGCCTTAGTGTACTCAAGTTCTAGGTTGCACATGCACATCCCCTCATAGTAGCCATGTATGCCATCAAGTTGCTGCTTTAGATAATTCCCACCTTTATGACAGTGGACAATAATGCCATTCCCACCCCACTCAGTAAAGTGTTTCTTAGCTGTCACGCCAGAGACAATGCTAGACCAAAGACCGTGATGAATAACAAAACCATGATGAGTAGTTGGCTTGTCTCGATACCTTCCACAATACTTTATTCCCTTTTTGTGCAACTCAAGCAGAGCTGGAATTGTTAGACAGCGCAGACCATATAGTTCTGGATATTGATGAAGATACCTTTGTAGTCTGTCCTCATGATTTCCATCCATAAACAATACTTCGTCTGCATAGGAGACAAGTTCATCTAGCATCTCACCAGCAAGGTCTAAGTCCTCCTGCAACTTTCCACTCTTTCGAGGGTTCTTTATATATTTGCTAATATGATACCAGTCGAGATAGTCACCCATGATCCACAATTTGTGGGGTTTGAAAAACTTGAGAAACTTTATAAAGACTTTGTGTAATTCCTTGTCGTGGTAGGGTATGTGAGCGCAACCCATAAAGAGATTACGTTCATAGTTATCGTCATCAAAAAGGGATGGTTTCGCCCATCCCCGTCTCATACATAACTTTCGGATAGCATCATCAGATATATCAGCTTGAAATTTATCTCTGATTAAATTTGAAAGGTTATGCCAGCCCAACTCTTTGTAATGCTTTTGTATGAACTGTTCTATCTCTGGTAGCATAGTTGTCTGATATTGCTCGTAACATATGTAGTATAGCAGTTATGTAGAAATTGTCAAGGGTTAGGGCCACAGACTCCACGTATGTAGAATCTTCTCAATCCACTCTCTATCATCCTCTGTAGGATAGCCCTGTTTAATAAGTTCTAGCTTCTCTGCAAACCTTCTACGCTGTTTAGCCAAGCGTTTCTGTTTATCCTGCAATCTCTGTACTCTGTTGTAACCTGCTCCAAGGTTGTGCAGGCGAAGGAGTTGATTGTTCATGTCTCTCATCCTGCCATCCAGCTCCCATACTTTGTTTTGAGTGTCCCAAAAGTCAGACCTCTCAGCAGGATAGGTAAATACTCCTTTGATAGCTTCGTCTACAGAGACATTCCTCCTCCATCTGCCTGCCCAATCTGTTTCTACACCTTCAGTCAGCTTTCTGTAAGCATCATAAGTCTTCTTTGTTTGAAGTCCTGCAGGGATGAAGATGGGCACTGAATTGGATAGTTTTCTCTGTGCATCTTTCTGTAGTTCATAGTCATTAGTCATCAGACCGTAAGCGTTCTGTCCAAGAGCAAGGGTAAGGCTTAGAGTGGGAGCTAGATAAGTAGGCATAACACCTGGGCCAAAAGTCTTTCTAAAGTCTACCCTAGCAAACTTATACATGCTGTAGATAAAGAGGGAAGCTATGATGAGATGTTCAAGGAGTCGGCCTCTGGCATAGGCAGGGAGTTTGTTTCCTGCTGTGTCGTAACCTGTAACTGTACCGTGGACAAGTTCAGGGAGGTAGTTGGTGAAGTAGTTGATAGGCCAAGTTTGAAGCATACCAGCCATACGCCCTACTCCTCCACCCTGCCACATGAAACGAGGCATGTCTATAGGACGATAAGAGTATTGAGATACTTTAGCTATTCTGTCCGCATACTTAATGACTTCCTCTGGAGGAAGATTCATAGCAACTGCATCTCTAGCACCGGCAAGAAAGGCAACAGAAACATTGAGCCAGTCAACCAGCTTGTAAGGTTCCATTCCCTTCTGTAACCATTTACTCACATCTTTTGGGTCAAATGCCTCCATAGGGAAACGTTCAGTTAATACTTGGCTCTGCTTCAGTAGATATTGTCCTTTAGCAGTAAAGAGGTCTCCTACTGCTTGACCATAGTGGATGGGGTTGTGAAGGAGAGGAGGAATGAGTAATTGCTGTGTAAGGTTCTTTCCTACAATAGCTATGTTGAAAGCTATTGCGCCTCCATAGCCCAAGCGAGTAAAGACGTAACCAGCAGTTTTCATAGGATTTGCGCCAAACGAGACCTTACCCTTGGTGGCTCGTTCCATGAAAGAAGTAAAGTTGTGAGTTGTGGCATTTATTATCTTGTCAAGTGGAGGCTGTTGCTTCAAAACAGCGTAGCTGAGCCAGTCGTTGATGTAGGCTCTGGATGTTTCAGGATAGGCACTGACGAGAGGACGTACTTTCTCCAGGGCTGGTTGCATGTGGATTCGACGAAGGTCAATGTTGGTTACTGCTCTCATAGCCTTCCATACATCCTCTACCAATCCCTGCTTCTTTCCTAGTCGTTTAAGGAGAGTGGGTGTAAATATTTCTTCAGGTACTTTTAGCCCTAGTGCACTTATCATTGCATCAGTAAGAGGAACATCCTTATGAGCCTCATCTGTGAAGGGATACTTTTCTCTAAGCTCTCGTTGAGTGGAGGCTTCAAAGAGGTGGTAGATGTAGTTCTCAAGTCTTCTCTCAGGAGGCAAGCCTAGTCTGTCTGCATAGTCGTCAAGAATAGTACGAAGTTCTGTTGCTGCTACTGTCTCTTCAGGACTTAACACCACAGTTTCAGGTAGCGTACCATTGAGGTAGTGAAATAGTCTCTGTTGAGAGCCTTTAACCCCTTTAACACTTTTCTTCAGCTCAGTAAAGAGATGAAACTTATCATGTGCTTCTCGTTGGTATGCTATATATGCTGTCTCTACTGGGTCATAAATTTCTTCCTTTGCTCCAATACGTTCCATTTCTCTCCATGCAGGTACAACCCATGACTCAACTCCTGCAACTCTTCCCTTGGTGAAGAAGTGGCTAGGTAGAAGGTCGCCTCTGTGAGCTGGTATGTAGGGCTTATGTGCAGGAGTAAGAGGAACAGCTTTCATCCCTTCAATAAGTGCAGCAGCTTCTCTTTCGTCTAATGCCTCTACTGTTGGTTTGTCTGCAAAGGCCATGGTAGCTTTTTTCATCAGCCGAGGGCTAAACTTCTTTTCACCTTGAAGACTCTGAATAGTTTGCATCTGGTGGTCAGTGATGGGTGAGATTACTTCTTCCTTAACGCCTGGCTTCATAACAGGCACTTCTACCTTTTTCTCAGGCAACTTAACTGCTCCAACTGCCCTTTCTCTGATTGGAGGTAGTGCCACTTCAGCCTCAGCAAGAGGACGTTCTGCAAACTCTCTCTTCACCAACTCCTTAACAGGTACATCTACTTCTCGCTTAGGTATGGTAAAGGAATTAAAGGCTTTAAGTTGCGGAATAGCAGCAGCAATGAGCTTGAGAGATTGGTCTATCATAGTTTCTGCTACTTGAGGCTTGAAGGTGGTAGGAAGTCCTGCTACAATATGTTTTCCAATATCTATTGCAGTTTTGTCTATTGCTGTAGATGTAGGAACAGTAGCTCTAAGTTGTGTCTTGGCAAGTCTCTCAATGGCTACTCGAAGGGGGTCTCTCTTTACTGTCTCAACAACAGCAAATGGAGCTTTAACTTGTCTAATAACTTCTGCCATTCCTCCTCGTTCAAACTGCTTTGCTAATACAGTCATAGAAGGCGGAGTGGTAGGACGTCCTTTAACTAAAGGAAGTACCACCTCTTCACCTGTTACTTTCTGTGCAGGAACACGTCTAATTCCAGTGGCTGGATGTCCAGGATATTTAGGTTCTGTAGTGTAAACTTGATATTGTCCAGGCTCAGTAAACTTAGGCTTAATTTCTCTTATAGCCTTTGTAACAGTCTTTTTAAGAACTTTGTTATATTTGAAAGCATTCCTTATGTCAGCTAAACTTGCTACACCTGTCTGGATGAGGGTGTAGAGGAAAGGTGCAATAACACCAATCTGTGCTCCTGTAAGTATCTGCCTCTTCCAATCCTGCTCTTCCCACTCAGCCAAATCCTCCTGACCTGGAAGGAGACGAGCAATGGTTGTCCAACTTCTCCCCCAGTTTGCCAGTGAAAGAGGGTCATAAGGACTACTAGTTCTAGTTAGCTCCCCTGCCCTTTCTATACCTCCAACAATAGTCTGCCAAGGAGTAGTTTCTTCTTCTATGAGAGTGTCATCAAACGACCTTTCACTTAAAAGCATCCTGTCAAACTCATCCTCTTCACCTAGAAGAAGGTCATCGAAGGTTGGCATAGCTTACTCCACAACCGTCTTTAACTGTTCTTTATAATCCTCTATACTCATACCATACTTCTTAAGGTACTGATTAACTTTCTTTCTACTTCCCGTCTCTCCATAGATTCTATTAACCTCTGCTCTAATCTCGTCAAAGGAAAGTCCCTTGTAAGTTTTAGTAGGACGGGGTATTCCACCTACTTCTGCTGTCTCACTAAGAGACTGATTCCACATATCTCTAAACCAATCAAAGTAAGGTCTACCTTTCTCTCCAGCAAGCGTTTCAGGCAAGGTTACACCTAACAGAGAAGGAGCTGTCTCTAACCATTTCATCTTCGTTTCAGGTGAGATAGACATATTTAGACGAATCAGGTCAAGAAGCGTATTTGCTGCCATAACCTTTTCTTCCTCACCATACATTCCATAAGTAGGTTTGTGAGTGGCAGTAGCACGAAGCATCATGTCCATAAGCTCATCCATCTCTTCCCCTGCCTCACCCTGCGCTTCACCTTCTCTCTTTAACTCTAACTCCTCTTCTGCAAGCCCTAGTTTTGCCCAACCTAGTCCTAGCTCTGCTCCTCTAAGCCTTGCTTGCTCTCCTGCAATACCAGCTTCAGTAATAGGAACCTCTAACAATGCCCTTCCTAGCTCACCAGCCTCAGTTATTTCCATCATCTTAATTGAAGTCTCTTTCAGCAAATCCTCTGGAGACTTAGCTGCACGAGCCTTTATAAGTTCAAAACGAATCTTCTCATCCGTCTTACCCTTTTCAGTAAAGAGGTCTATTCCAGCCTTGTAGGATAACCACGCTTCAGCATCATCTACATTCATCATATTAGGTGTAGTAAAGGGATCATACTTTGCCTCTACCTGAGCTTTCAATGTTACATAAGCTATTGCTTCCTCAGCAGTTTGAGGCATATACCCTGCTGTATATCTCTGTGTAATGAGCTTCCTATCACCTGCCTCAATCTCTGCCTTACTCATCCTCTCCTTCGACTCATTCGTCAACACACCTAACTCACGTATAAGTTCCTGTTTCTCTATATCCGTAGCATTTTTACTGTTCTGAATATCTCTCCTTATGTCCGCTTCGTCCATTGTCTCATCATACCCAACATCTGCTATATATTTCTTTATATCATGTCCATACTTCTCTATATCATACCCAACAAGCAAGGCATCAGTTCTTCTGTCTGTAGCCTCTACCTTCAGAGCTTCTGCTTTATTGACAAGTTGCTGCTTCTCTATAGCAGTTAAGTTGGCACTATCCTGTATATCCTGTTTTATCCTTTCAACATCAATCACCCTATCATACGCCTTATCTGCAATGTACTTCTCTATGTCAGCTTTATACTCTATTACATCATATCCTTTACTCTGCACTTCAATTCCAAATATTGTAGCTTTAATCTTTCTATCTTCCTGCTCATACTCCATTTCGTAGTAAGCACTAGGAGAAGCTAATTCACTTTCCCCTGTATCAAGATTAGTTACGTAAAGATTTCCCTTTGCATCTACCTGAGGTTCAAATCCTTTAGGTACTTGACTAATATCTATACGATTAATTACTTCCCCTGTAGCTCTATTGGTAACAATCATCTCAGCTCCAGAGACACTAGTTTCTGGTTCTGAATATATAACCTCACCCGATGGAGTTATGAGGGTAGCACTGCCTATTTTAACTTGTGGAGCCTTCATCACTCCCTCACCTGGACGAAGCACTGTCTCTTCCAGTCCTGCTACTATAGGAGCCTGATACCTTGGCTCACCAGTAAGAGGGTCAATCCAAGCTCCTTCTACCTGTGTGCCAGGAACGACCATAGGTTCACCCTGAGCACTTAGAAGTATTTCTCCCAGTCCCATCTGAAATGGAGCCTGTGCTTCCTCTTCTGCTAAGGTCATTTTTCTCTCAAGGATGAGTTGCTGTGCCTTAGCCAGCTCAGTTTGTTCCTTCAACTGCTCCCTTTGAAACTCAAGTTGTTCCCACTGGAGGGAATCATCCTCTACAGCTCCACCCCTAACACCTGCTCCTACACCTGCTCTACCTTGAGCACCTAACTCCTCAGCAAGACCTGTCTGTGTTTCCATCTGACGTATCTGTGCTCGAAGGAGGGCGTTTTGTAGTTCCTCTCTTTGTGGGTCTATGTATCCCCAATATGGCGCAGGCATTTAAATCACCTCCCCCCTCTAGGATAACTGTAAACTCCCATCATAGGAATACCTAGAAGTTGTGCTAACATCTGCTCTCTCTGTCCTCCTCGTTGCATCTGCATTCCATACTGTTGCATACCAAGTCCTGCAGCACCAAGAGCTTCCTGTGCTCCTAAACCTGCAGCTTGCATAGCCTGTCCACGTCTCTGCATTCTATACTGCTCACCCATTCCAGCCAAACTTTCTGCCAGTCCTGCACCAGCCCTAGCTTCCTCACCTGCACGCATAGTAGACCAGAGAGTTCCAGTTGCACCTGCTGTACCTCGTATACCTGGCAATATCTCTTCCCTAAACTGTCTCATAGCTGGCGCACTCATCCTCTCAATTGCCGTTCTCTCTTCCTCTGGCGAGACTGCCATCATCCTACTCAACGCACCAGCTCTTTCTCCTGCTCCACCGAGACCAACAGGGCCATAAGTAGGGCCAGGCCCGCCTCGCATTAGTTGAGAGAGAATAGTCTGTTGCTGTCCTGTAAGGGTTGGATATTGACCAAATCGAGGTCTTCTACCACCTCTCCCTCCACCAATCTCTGTACGTGTACTCTTACCCCAACCTTTTTGACCAGGGTAATAATGAGGCCCTGCCCTCTGACCAGTTCCCCTTCTTGCTGCTCCAACTCTATACTCACCATATCCACCTGTCTGAAAACCGCCTCCTGCTGCCATTCCCCGTCTAGGAAAACTTGTATAACCTTGTGTGAAAGCCATCTAAAACACCTCCTATGTTAAAGCTAAATATTTCATAGTTCCTGCTACATTTGCATAAAGTCTATATGTACTGTTACTCTTATAGAAAACTACCTCACCTTCTTCACAATCACTTGTAGTGGGAACAGTAGTGTAGACTCTATGCTGTATCCTGCCGTTAGAAACATCATCATAGACACGTTTAACAAAATCACTGATAGCTGCATGTAGTTCTTCTAAGTACCTGTGTACTTCTGGTGTATCAATCTCTTTAGGTATCCTTGGCAGAGCTATAGTAGGTTTAGTCTTCAGTGCCATTTAACAACCTTGTACAACTAATTTGACACCATTGGGGTCTAAGAAACGCAAATACTGTTGAATAGTCTCATCAGTAGCAGGTTGAGGAAAATAACTCAAATCTTCCATAGCACCAAGAGCAAATCTATAGTGTGATTCACCTCCAACAGTTACATCATCAGCACTTATAGCCATCTCTACCCACGTATTTACATCAGCAGAGGTAAATGTTCTTGTAGCAATTAAAGTCCCTCCACTGTAGTCATTTTCATCTACTGCATCTCCATAATCATATTTGTAAATGCGAAGGATTGAATCAACAGTTGTATTTTCTAAATCAACGTCAGTAGCATATACCTTTATTATTGCTGATTCTACATAAACTAAATCACTAGTATTATAGTAATTAAACAGTTGTCTTCCCTCAATTCCAAAAATGTCACCAGTGTATTTTGCATACCAATTCAAATAATGCTGTTCATAAGTAGTATAATTGGGACTATCCTCATAGAGAGTTTTTGCTTGTGTATAAGTACCTCCTACACTTGTGGTTGCTGTTCTGTTTAGTGTAATAAAATCATCTTCCTGTGGATTATAAGTATGCTCAGCAATCTGACACCACGCTTTATCATAGTCAGTCCCACTGATGTTGATTGTAAAATTTGTAGCATCATACTTCATTTCACCCCAATCAAGTGTTTTGTCAGGAAAGAGTATGTTGCTATATCTCATGTCTAGGAACATGTCAGAGAAAGGATACCAAAGGCAACGATTCAATTTCCATAAGTAACATGACCAATAGTTTTCTATCTTTGCTTCAGGGTCAGGACAGCAAGCTCTTGGTATATGTGGTGGAATGGGAAGAGTGGGAATTTGTGGTGTTTTCATCGTGCTCCCTTTGGCAAAAATACTGGCTGCCACCATTTTATTTCAAACGTTTCACCAGAAGTGCTGTTGCGAAAGCGGAACTGGATAGCACGGGCATAACCAGGGTCGAATGGAGCGTGGTAGTAAGCAAATGAAGTAGTGAGAGTGTGGTCAGCTATTTTTGTCCATGTGCCTCCATCAGTTGTTCTGTAATAAGTGCTAAGAGTATCGTCCTCACCGCCTTTCCCCTCAAATCTAAACTCTCCTGCACGCATAAAGCGAGAAGGTTCTTGAGGGAGAGTGAAGAAAATTGAGTCCCAGTAGGCATCAATTGCTGTAGAGCCATCGTTGGTAGCTGTGTGGTTGTAGTAATCTATAGTAGGAGTACCCGTACCTACTAATACGTTCCAGTTATCATGTTCCATTCCACAGAGACCATCTTTACTATCCTTATACCAACAGTAACCTTCGAGGCAGCCTCCATACTTGATAACGTACACAGTATCAGGAGTCTCGTTAGTAGTTGGAATAAAGAGCCATGCTTCATTCAGTCCCTTATCAACGACAAAGAAACTGTTGTAATAGTAAGTCTTGTGAATGTTTGTTTGAATGTCAGTGTTAATAGGGTCTCCTACAGGAGTACAACTTAAGCCTCCAGCAAACTCCTGCACAGTGAAATCATCAGCTAGAAAGAGATGCCTGTCTCCGAGGTTGGCAATAGCATTCTGAGCAGCCAAGCCAACTTTCGCTACGAGGGGGTCAAAACGAAAGATAGTTGTACCTCCTATGTAGGTCATCCTAACAATTTCATGTTCACAGTAAATAAGCATATCATCTGCATGTTCTTCAGCCCCTACTATGTGTCCTCCCCTTCTACCGTAAATGTAGTTAGAGCCTGAACCGCCACCATCAATGTCTTCACAGTCAGCAGAAATTGTCCACTGAATTCTCTGTTTTTCTTGCTTCCAGCTAGTAGTATACGTTCCTACATTAAAGAGGCAGAGATGGCCCTTGTAGTAGCGAACTACCTTTGCTCTCAATACATCAGAGTTGAGAGTGAGGTTAGCAATCTTGTCAGCTACCGCAGCTTGAGTATTATCCCATATTTTCATCCTCACCAAATTGTCAGCAAGTATTATCACTTCTGTTCCATCACTTTGCACTGCTGGACACCAACTCAGTTGAGAGTAGGCAGTTTGAGCTTCTGAGTCAGCTGAGTTCCATTCATCCTCATCTGAGTCATAGAGAAAGTATTGAGTGTTAGTGGCATTTTGAGAAAGAGCAACTATGTCATCATCCCAACCAAAAGGAGACTGACAGAGACCAGTTACCCTTCCTGGTATGTTAGTATTGCCTGCATCGTCTATACTGAAAGCTGCAAACCCTGTGCGCTTCTTCAGTATGCCATTCTTTATAGTTACATTCCTACAATCTGATGCCGACCTAGGATCGAGAGCCATGCTTGGAGCACGGAACTCAAGCATCTTGGTAGGCATAATGATTGCAGGGCTTAGGAGTCTATCACTCTCTTGCGCCATTCTCTATATCCTTGAACTCAACATGATGGAATATTTCATCTGCCTTTTCTCTACAACCAACACACAAAAGCTGGTGATGAAAGGAGCCAACATGCAAATGACCAGTATAGAAACGTATCTGCATCAGCTTTTCTACAGGCATAAGTCGTTTACAACGAAAGCATTCACCATAGTCGAGAGTCATCCTAACTGCCACAACAGTACTCCACAAGCGAATACTAAAGGCGCTATTTTCATAATTATTTCATATATCTTAGCCTTTGTCTTTATCTCAAATATCGTTGACGCTATTATGCCACCAGCACCAATCGCCATAATTATTAGTCCCATTTTATCGTTCTCCATTTCACATAGTAGTATCCACAGAATTGGTAGAGATGTGCCTTCTGTCTCTTTTCACACATCTGACACTGTCTCTCTTCGCCTTCTCTCAAAGGAACATAGAGCCAGCTATGGAACCCCAACCAACATAGCATTATCTTGGCCCCCGTACCCAACCTGGCTTCAGATGGTAGTCAGTCATATCTGCTCCTGGAGTAACAGCAGTAGTGAATGGTTGAGCCTTCAGTTGAAGGTCATACTTATTAGCATCCCTATCGGCTGTAATTGTAGAAGTAAGGAGGTCACGGTAATCTGCCTTAAACCTTCGTATATCCTCCTCCAAGTTGAGAGATAGAACAGTGAGCCAGTCAGCACACTTTATAATTACTTCATCCATATAGAGAAGGTCAGACTCAGTAGTTCCAGATATAGTATCTGCCCACTTATACCAATTCATATGCATAGTATAGGCAGCATCGGGAATGGGAGAGAGGTCAAAGAATCGTCCTCGTATGATGTAGTAAACAGGAGTGCCTTCTGAGTCATCTTCAGGATAAGGACGACGGAGATTTTGAGTACGAGGAGTGAGAGGATGAAACTTGCGCTTGGTAGCAGACTCACATAGACGAAGGCCGTAGAAGGATTTGAGGTTGCTAGGAATACTGTATGTTTTTGTCTCAGCAACTGTATCTCTATAACTCTCCATCATTAGACAAGTGAAGTCGTGATGCATAACAGAGGCATCTCTCTGTATGATGTGTTGTCCTCTATTAATATATGTTCCTATCTCCGTACCCTTGTCCGTTCTACCAGTGTCTTCCTTAACTTGAGTTACAAGCTCAGTAAACGTAAGTGCCATGTTAGTCCTCCAAAGGGAAGGGGCAGAGGCAAATGACCCCCACCCCTCAATTTCATCTTATGGATCACAGGTCAGGAACACATAGCCAAAGTCAGCATCCGTATCAGTAACATCAGAGGTTAGTTCCAGGACATGCGCACACTGAAAATAACCAGCACTTTGTTTGACCAAATCACCTGTTGCGTTAACTGCAAATGCTGCTTCAGCAGTATCAGCTCCAGAGTCTGTAGCAGTCGTAATCTTAACTCCTGCTGGCCCCCAAGTCTGTAACCAGAAGTAGTATCCATCTGAAATGTCAATGAGAGGAATACCAGCTCCAGCAGACGTAACTGCAGAGTTTGGTGCTATACCAAAGTACGGATTTGACCACAGAGTTACATCAGTATCAGTGATAGACCATGCAGTCAGAAGTCCTGGCTCGTAAATGGTAACTAGACCAGTTGCGTTAGCTGCAATAGCAGCATTACTTTTTATAACATACTGGTCTCCAGCTCCAGTTCCACCAGTCTTATGCACAATCAACATTCCTTCTGCATACTGGTCTTTAACAAATATAGTAGCAGCTTCTATGGTTAGCTCTGTAGTACCAATTCCATGAGCCACAGTTACAGTATCCTCTACATCAGTATCTACAGCATATATTTGCATCAATCCAGCTGAAGTTCCACCTTCATGCTTTGCATAATGGAATGTTCTATTCCCAACCTTTAATCGCTTCCCTATTGTAGTTGTAGGAGTTACACTTTCTGCATAAACACTTTGCCCAACTCCTATATGTCCCAACGACCAACCGCTACCTGCGCCTGGTAATGCTTGTTTAATTGTCTCTGTTCTTGCGGGTATAGTCATTTAACTATCCTCCATTTAGTTTTTCTTGCCTCAACAGTCCGATTGGTTTCAGGCTGTGAAGGATATTGGGGACGCACTTCAATACGTCCCCGTTGCATTATTCTTAGTCAATATTAAACACAACTGCCTGTGCATTTCGCTTACTCGTAACCAAATTACCACTTACCACTATCTGTGCATACCTGTCCAGTGTATCAGGAGCCACTTTCCATTCTGTCATGTCAAAGTTTGCCCCTGCTTGTGCTACCCAATTGAGATACTTGGTATTAAGCATGTAGAGATGTCCAGCCGTACAAGATGGAGAAGTGATGATTGGAAGCCCACGCCAAGTCAAGTTCTCAAAGCCAGCATCACCTAAACTTTTGTTGACAATAGCTTTGATGTCTATACATTCATCATCATACCAATCCAATATTTGGTCAGTAGTGACGAAGATGTCAGGCTTGTCAGCTCCATTCTTTGCTTCTCGGAAAGCATATTTCCAACTCTCCATCATGTTTAGAGAGACTACAGGGCCATCAGTATCCATGTCTCGATAGACATTTTTCCAGTATTCATTACCACTACTACTTGAGTCAATTCCACCAACATCAGTTACAGGAGACGCCACTGCTGTCTGAGGAGTATCACTACAGATAATCTTCAGACCATTAAATGCGAGTCCACTCTCTCCAGAACCATCACCAAAAAGATATGTCTCCATCAGCTCAATCATAGAGAGTTTTGCCACATCAAGCTCTACCTGCATCTTACTGATAATCTTAGCCCTGCCCCGATTTATCTGCTCATCAATCATGTATCTAATCAGACCTACAACCATGTATTTCCAGTCGTATCTAGCCACATCGAGCTTGTCAGTCTGACTAATTGGAATACTTCCACCTTTCTGATACATGGCAACAGTAGCATTCCTGCCACGTAGGAGTGGAACAGTGAGATATTCTCCACCAGTGTAATCCTCAGTTACTCTCCCTTTTTTCTTCATCCAGAAGTAGAAGGGGGTTGCATCAAAGAGGTTATCTATCACTTCTTTCTTCTGCTCACGCCATGTGGAAATCCACATGTCATCCATGACTTCTCTAAAGTAAGCCATCTTTTTTTCCTATATTGAAAGAGCCTACTGTTTAGGAGGAGGGAATTTCTCATCAATTCCCATCTCATCCCATTTTTTAGAGACATTTTCCTTCAGCGTCATCTTCTCAGGAGGAACAGGTGCATTACTAGCCCCCGTTGGTTTCTCAGTCACCGTCTCCTCAGTCTTCTGCTCAGTCTTTTGACTCTGCACAGTCTCTCGTCCCTTCTGAATGAGATACATGTCAAGCGCAGTTGGGCCTTCGTTTATGATGCGAGAGGCATCCTTACCCATAAGTTTGTCATAGGTTTCAAAATCCTTGTACTTTCCCTTGACATCCTTAATATCCCTGTCAATTTGATACCTTTTCGTATCTTGTGACACTTGGTCTATTCGAGGGCCAAGACGCTTATCCATTTCCCCAAGTAGCCAAGTAGAGTATTCCTTTCTATCCATACTCTCAAGGTCTACTTCTTTCTCGCCTGTACGCCCTGCTGCAAAGTCAGTTGGTTGGAAGGTTTGAGGAGGTTGCTTCTGAGAAGTCAGAAACTCCTGATACTGAGGGCTGATAATTGTCCCCTGCAAGTCACTCACCTTAGAAGTAAGGTCAGCAACTGTGTCCTTACTCTGTTTCAGCTCTTCCTTTAATTGTTTCACTTCGTCTGCTCCACTCGCCGGAACAGGTGCATTAGTTTTTTTGTCATCTGTCGCCATCGTTCAATACCTCCTTGTTTGTCGCCAACACTCGCTTATGCAATCTATAAGCTAAGCGTAAGATTTTCATTCCATCCCTAATATCCTTCCCTGTCCAGAGAGGCGGTTCAAACTTGTACTCGAAACTGTCTCCCTTTAGAAGAAGGACTACTCGCCGTTGATTCTCTCGTAGGGGCCTAGTACTCTTGATAGGCTTCCCTAATCTAGCCATGTCTCGCCTCCTTGCTGTTATTGCTGTATAGTGAAATAGTCAACTTCGTTATTGCAGAATAGCTTCTTTAATGAAATACGCCCTGACCGTCTGTATACAGCCAGAGCGTATATTTCGTCAGGAGCTACCTGACTTTAGCAACAATACCTATTAATACGTATTAGTAATCTAACAACTTACTCCTAAGTCCCTTGCGCTTACACACTTCCCGTAGCTTACGTTTGCTTTCTATGTAAGCATCAGGGTCATCTTCATCTCCAAGACTTTCCCAGTATCCTCTATGTTTGTGAGAGATGTCTGGCATATAACCAATACTACGATACTTCTTGTTTTTGTCCTTGCTCATCGTCTCCCTCTAAATGCTTGTGCAAACTCACCCATCCCTTCAACCTGTGCAGGCATTCCTCCTGCTTGAGCCTCCTGTGCCAATAGCACTCTATCTGTATCTATCCAATCATATAGCTTCAGCACATTCTTTAGTAACTCTCTTATGTTAAGATGCTGAAGAACAACTTCATTTGCTCCTAGTCGTTCAAGTAGCTCCCACGCCTCACTCCTCTTAACCTCAGTCGTTACAGGTCTACCTGTATCAATATCTATCGAGAGGTCATACTCACCCTCTAGCTCTCTACCCGTGAACTGTACCCAATGAATAGAAGCATCAGGGCCAACCAGAGGCACAACTCGTCCTGTGTCCCATTTCTCAAAAATAATCTTATTTACTTTCTCCAACGTCCTCACAAGGAAGTCTGCCACTATATCCCTTCTCTCATCTATCCTAATCCAATGACCTTGCCCCATTTCCTGTACTTCAAACTTAGTCTTACGAGGCGCAACTGACTCAGCACCCTCAGCTAGTCTACTGAACCCCACAGTTTCTCTTATATCCTTCTCAATATCCATAGCATCTGCTCTCAACTGAACCGGCTCACCTATCTGAAGAGGAATTACACTATCTCTACTAAGCTCAGGTATTAGTTCTATTGTGCCAACATCTCCACTCATAAGTTTTTGTGCTTGTTCAGGAGTGAACTTACCAGAGTCCATTAGAATCTTTAGTACATTAATCTTTCTATGTTTAGACATCTGAGTACGAGTCTCATTAAGTTCCATCTGTAAAGGCTCCAATATGCGCATGTCGGAAGGCCCCCAGTACACATCATTGTCAGGATTGAAGCAAATGTCCTCGAAGGGTGAGCCATCCTTCTGCAGTTCATCACTTACTGGCCTACGCAAAAACTTATCATGGTCGAGGTTCAGAGCTAGTATTTGTCCTCGTTTCAAGTCCCTTATTTCCCATATCTCAACCCACTCCTCCTCAGCAGTAGCATATTCCTTGATTGCTTCGTCCTGAGAGCCTCTAACAACTTCACTGATGCCTGCTTCTTTGTCCTTCATACCCCTAAGCTCTCTGACTAATCCACCTTTCAACTTAGTAGTATTCTCATAGATAGGATCCTTTTTGACATCGCTGAGCAGCCTCACTACTCTATGAGCTACCCAAGGCGTATCCTTCAACGAGGCTACTCCCCAAGGTACAAGGAAATGTTCAGGATTAGCTCTCAGCACCCAAGGCATTCCAGGCTGCACACTCACATCATACTCAATAGCTTCTTCTGTTGGAGGCTCTTTCATCATCTCAGCAGGTACACTTCCATACTGTGTATCATATCCTATCTTAGCTATGCCTCTGTTGCAGAAGAAAGCATCCTGCACAATCTTCTTAATCGTCTCTTTCATCAACATCTGCTTTATCAACAGATTATCCACAGCCTGTACTACAAATGCTCGTTCTTCAAGCTCTGGTCTTGTAGGACTCACTAATACTTTAGGATTGCGAAAGTAGATGCGAGGAATAAGACTACGCAGGATACTGAACACTTTATTAACTGCATACACCTCAGTCTTATACTTCCCATAGTAGTAACCATGATAGTCCTTCCACTTCTTTGACTCACCAAACTTCTGCTGATATGATATTCCCCTGCGTATCTGAGACTTCCAATATACTAACTTATCGTGAACACTCTCTCTAGCCATTACTTTTTCCTCCCACCCTTCCAAGCACTACCATACTTCTGCACATCTCTAGCACGTTTTCCAGTCGGTTTCCATTTTCCACTTTCAACTCCGTATAGCAAATTCATATAGCGTTTTGCCTTCACCACACTTTTAGCCTTACCCTTCTTCTTCAGCCCATCAACCTTTTTATATACAACTTTGCCTTTCCTTGTATACGGAGACATGCTTACCTCCTATGTCTCGCCTTCTGACTCTTCCACGTAAACTTACTGTGTCTTCTATGTCTATTCCCTTTCCTCTTATACATCAGTCCACCCTGTCTCTTCAGGTTCTATATCTGTCCAGTCAGGGTCAGTAGGATCATCTGCTTCTGGTTCTAGGTCAGTCCAGTCAGGTGTAGGTTCATCAACTCCTATCCACCACTCAAAGTATAACTTCTCAATAATGGTAACAGTATCGTAAACACTGATACCTGCTAGAGAAGCAATGGCTGAGACAGTATCAGTTATTGTTACACTGTCATTTGTCGAGATGAGATTGACAAGACAGGTAACTACATTCTCAGTAACTGTAACGTTGTCAGAGACTTCAATGTCTCCAAGACTTGCTATAGTTGAAACCAGTTCTGTTAATAGAACAGAGTCATACACTGAAATATTAGATGTAAGACGTCGAGCAATATCCTCTGTTACTGTAATTGAATCATCAACTGCTAGGTTAAAGAGAGTAAGTAGTTTGACACAATCTACATCAGTAACAATTACATTGTCAGAAACACTGACGTAAGAGGCTCCTGTCATTGCTATTGATTCAGAAGCAGTAACCCTTTCAACGGGGCCAAATGAAACTCCCTCAATCTCTTTATGGCTAAAGTCAGTCTTACATACATCGTAGGTCTTGAGGTTGTCTATAACTGCGTCAGAGTGCAGAATACCACCTTTCTCAATTCCTACATAAAGATTTGCATTAACAGCATCTGTATTCCATGTAGTAGTTGAACTGACCTTTTCCACATTGTCTATGTATAAAGCTATTGTTTTAGAACTTCCTATGTCATTTCCTTCTCTATCCCATGTAAGGCCAAAATGTAAAAGGTCTCCAGAACTCCATGTCATCCCTGTTGTAACCATATTTACCTTTAAGTTACCTTCTGACCAGACAAGAACATAAAAATCATCAGCATCTCTGTGAAAAAAGAGACGTATTCCTCCAGAACCAGTCTCATAAAAGTCAATAAAATAATGAGTATCTACATCTGTTTCGTCAAAATTCATCTTCGTCCAAAACTCTATCGTTCCCTTATCGAGATTGATTGAATTAGCAGCAGTAGGAAATGTACATCCTTCACTATCAACGTCACTAAAAATACCGTTGCCAAACTTAGCTGCCACATAAGTAGGAGAGCCTACCTCAGCCCCTCCAGTTCCAGTAGTAGGAAAGGTTACGTCTGCTGCTGAGTTGAGTTTGCTCCAGAGTTGGATATCAGTAATGGTTACAGGTTTAATTAGACAGACAAGATTGGGGGTAACACTCTCAGTAACAGTTGCACTGTCATAGACATCTATTGAGCCAAGTGAAAGTCTTGTTGCTACATCTTCTGTAACAGTGGCAGAGTCATACACATCAATCTGTGGCCTCATAGGATTTACAACTACAGTTACATCCTCTGTCACAACTACCGTGGCACTCACTTAATAAACTCCTGTTCTTCTCCACAACTTGGAAACTGAATACCATTAAAATCTATATGTCTACAAAATATGTTCGTATCAACCATAAAGGGATACTTCTTCCTTTGATACTTAGGCCACCCTGCCTTTTTGAATATGTTATCCTTCATAACTCTAGTGCACCAATGCAAATCTTCTGTCCCTACCGACTTATGCCAAGCCCTCTTTTCAGGGTCAAACCACTCGTTACAGGGTGTTTCAAACACCTTCCTAACCTTAATACCCGTCTTAGGCTCATACTCCTCACTTTCATCATAGATAGTCTTGAGAATGGACTTATGTATCATAGTACAGCCCATCGGTATTCCATCACACCACACTTCATCCCCCATCTTCCACTTGTCGTAGAAACTGTTTCCTCTGCCTCTGTAGATGAGAGGTTCTGCTGGTACTGACTTAGAGAAGTAGAGACCTGACCATACTGGTACATCAACCTTTCTCATCCTCTCATTCCACTTCAGTAATGTGCCAGAAGGAAGAACTGTATCGTGGTCAATAAAGAAGAGCCATTCATAGTCTCGCTCTACAAACCTTGCAGTTAGGATATTCCTTGCATCAGCCACTAAGTATCTATAAGGAGCCTCTGTTTTAATCCACTCAATAGAGTCAACCTGAGACCAGTTGCAAGGAACAGTTTGATTATATCGAGCCATTACCCATTCAAAGCGCACTAAGCCAGTTACAGGAATTCCTATCATCAGTCTTTTTGCTACAGCCTGGTCAGGTATTTCCATCTTTCATCTTCTCCATCACGACTTCAATATTCCCAGTAACTTGCCATACAGGAAAGCCCTTCCTAATGTTCCAGGGACGAGGCTTATATCCAGAGTAGAGAAAACACTTAGGGTCAAAATACATCCAAGTACCCTCTGTAATTCCATTGCAATGGGTAGGGTCTTGCCAGTACCCAACTGAACCAGCATAGGGAGCTGAGGCTGCAAGGTTTCCATCAACCTTCATAATCCTCCATAGCTCATCCATTACTTCTATAAAGAGCCAGGGCTTTATATGCTCTAAGATATGGGAAGCTACTATTGTCAAACAGCAGTTATCAGGTAGAGGGTAAGGAAATACTTCGAGGTCATGCACTATGTCAATACCTGGAAGTTTACGTTTATCTAACCTGATAAAGTTCTTTCGTTCAATTTCTCCAGCCCCTACATCGAGTAAAATGCCCTTGTTTTTGTTGATGTTATACATAACAGAATGTTACCAAACCTCTCAAACCCTAGCTAGTAGCGAATCTTATCTGATATGTGGCGTTTACGTCTTGATTCGTTGCACAACTACTAGACGTATAGTTATTCCCTGCAAAGAGAGTTCCCGCAGCACTACTTGCAAAGAGGCCAATATTACTAATGCTTTCAACTGCAAGTACAAAAGAGTCTGACGAACCAAAAGTAACTGTGAACTCCTCGGTAGTGTTGCCACTAGAAGCTGCAGATACAGTTTTACGAATAACTACACCTCCAGTTCCACTGCATTCACTCTCTAACGTAGTATCACCTGCTGCTGGTGCGCCTCCCTCTCCTAGTGAGGCAAAACCCACCTGCTTAGAGTTAGTGGTCTTACCTAAGTTGGCACAAAGGTAGTGTGCAACACCAAGGTTGGTGATTTGGTTAGGCCCAGTCCATCCACTATCTCCTGCTATTGTACCATCACTGTTTCTGATTCTCACCCTAGAAAACCCCTCAATTTTTACATTACTATGACTCATATTAACCTCCAATAACTTTATCTACTAAGTCAGTGCAATCATGGACATTTATCTGTAATGGTGCGTAAGTTGCATAAATTGAAAATTCTAAATCAGGGTAACTATCTGGAACTACAGGATCAGGCCAAGTATCATAGGATAAACTATCTATTAACATTTGGTCAGTAGTACCGGCATCATAATATACGTCAATTCGTTGATTTACCCACCAACACAACCAGTAAATTGTTGAGGCTGTAATAACTGGGGCAGTATCAAAATTAAAAGTCATCCAGTCATCGTAACTGTCTGTAACTGTTTTCTCTTCAGTAGTTCCATTTGATAGTAAACCAAGAGAAGCATCATAAACAGCACATTTAACCTTATCACTATCTGCATGATCTAGTATATATAGTGAAATAGACTCAAGCGTCCCCGCACCACCTGATGTAAACTTAATTCCCATCAAACCATTTGCTGACACATAATCAGGAGTACCACCCTTAGTTATTTTTCCAAAAGTTGCTGGCATCTCTCCTCCTAAGTAGGAATAGGAAGCCGTTGTGTACTTCCCCCCTCACTACAATCCTTCTTACTATATCCATACATGTGCCAATGCTTGACCTTATCACCAAATGTAGGGTCTTGCCATATGTCTATTCCTGCATCGCTACATTTTGAACAAAAATACACATCCTCACCCATAATATGAGTTTTATCTCCATGCTTACCATGAAGGAACCAAGGCTTATCCAGCTTCTTGAACACATCTGTTTTTATAAGCATTACACCCCCACCCATTCCATCCACCTTAAACAGTTCTGTTTGCTCAACCTTCTTTTGCCTAACCCAACTATCCTTTTTCTCATTATAGTTGTAAAGAATAGGTACAATTTTAGTTCCTGTAGGCGACCACACTCCACTATAGTATGGTACACCAATGACATCTTTATCTCTGGACATGAGAACATCTAACAAGTTATCTGGATAACTCATGTCAGTATCAACCATCAAGCACCAGTCACATCCCTTCTCCAAAGACCTACCAGCTATGTATTCTCTATTGAAACCAATAGAAGCAGCAGTAGCATATTCTCCACATGCAGTATAATTAGGATTTGCAGAAGCCTTAACAATCAGAGCTGTCCAAGCCTGATGAGGAATCATAGATTGAGATTGTCCAAAGGGAATGCCAATGAGAACTTTACTCATCTACAATCCTTTTTGCTAAATCCATATCCATGCCAATGCCCAATGCTATCCTCAAATGTAGGATCAACCCATACTTCAATTCCTGCATCCTTACACTTCATACAAAATTTTATATCCTCTCCCACAGGAAGAATAGTCGCTTCATCCTCGTAGGTAGAGACAAAGAACCAAGGTCGTTTTAGTCGTTTGAATACGTCTGTTTTTATGAGAATTATTCCCATCCCTACTGCTTCTACCTTAAATGGTTCAGTCTTTTTAACTTCCTCCCATCTATGCCAATTTTGCTTTTCATCATAATCATAAATAACTGGCGTGACAGTGCTTTGTTTTGTCTCATCATTCCAACCTTGACTGTAATATGGCACTCCAATTACATCCTTGTCTCTGGATATAAGCACATCTAAGAGATTAGGTGGATAGCTCATATCAGTATCTATCATCAAACACCAATCACAGTTCTTCTCAAGAGCTGTGTTAACAATGAGTTCCCTGTTAATTTCAACAGAAGCTGCATCAGCATATTTTACTACTACTACATAGTTAGGATTTATTGAAGCACTTACAATCAGTGCAACCCAAGCACGACTAGGCATTAAAGCCTGGGGTCGTCCAAACGGCACACCGATAAGAACTTTTTGTACTGATTTGTACGGTGTAATGATTCTGTTCATTAGAGTTTGGTGGGGTACTTAAAGGTGTACCCCATACCTTATTCACTTTCCAACTTACCCATTTTTTCCACTTCAACACCCAACAAGTGTTCATTCCACCAATCATTCTCAGCATGAGTTATAACACTCTTCCTACCTTTCCCACCCGCTTCATTCTCGTCTTCTGCCTCAACAACTACACTCACTATGTATTTTACTTGATATAACATTCTTATGCCTCAGTCAGGAATAGAGTCATTGGGTCATTTCCAGCTGAACCTTCATAGTTCCCTGCAGTCCAACTATTACCCTCCATAGAAGCTGCACTACTGCATCCAAACCAATTACCCGCCACCAACCATTCTCCTGTTCCAAGATAACAGATAGCATCAGTCATATCTTTACCTTGTTTTGAAAGGAACGCATTACGTAAGACCATAACAGCCTTTACCTCAGGATGGCTATATCCAAGGATACCATAGCACAAATCTTCCATTTCCATAAAGGTATTATCTGCTATAAGTATTCGCTGAGATTGTCTGTTACTACCTGGACAGATAAACACGCCACCCTTCGTAGCACCACCCTCTGTTCGGTAGAATAGATTATCTACTAGTCTATGATCTTCAGCAGCACCATCATACAATATTCCTGTTGCACCACGTTTGAAGATACAATCATGGATGTAAGAACCATTACAGTCATAGTTGTAACCAGAACTGATTCTAGTTCCTTCGCCTACATAGATACCAGAATAGACATAGTACTGACTTGTCTCATATTGATAACCAGAAGTATCAAGTTCAAGTCCACAAATTTCAACAGAGGCTGCATTTACTGTAACACAAGAGCCACGTATCGTTAAACCTTCTAACGTGGTATATCCATACAGAGGAGTAGCCTCTGCATGGTCTGCTCCTGCTAATCCTGCTCCAGCAGCTCTAATACTAACAGACTGCTTACCTCCAGTCTGTGCCCCCATCAGAGTCATTTTACTTTTGGTAATACGTACATTCTCATAATACCTGCCAGCCCCGACTACAACAACATCCCCTCGATTTGTGGTTACTGCATCCACTCCCCCCTGAACAGTCTTTTTAGCATCAAACGGATATAGACCTGAACCACTATCATTTCCATACGTCCCATCTACATAATACGTCTTTCCTACAGTTGACTGCTTCAGACGCATTACTAATTCTTTAGCAAACTTGTTCTTCAAATAAAGTCCAGACATTTCATTCCTCCTTGTCTAACGCAGATTTCCCACGCTTATTCCTCCACCAGCACTGCTGGTTTCTAGTCTCATCTATGCTTTGTACAGTTTGTTTCAACATCCACCTCCTATATTTCTCCTACAGCAATCCAATCTATCGCATAAGACTTTTTATCGCCTTTCCATATAAATCCAGTTGTAGTAACCTCAGTAAGCCATACTCCCCCTTTTTGCCAAGGGCATATAGAAATTCTTGGAACAGTTAAAAACCCTTTAGCAAATATAACACTTACTCCATTTTTAGGTTTTTTACTTGAAGAATGTCCGTGTTCCTTCGGAATAGTAAACGTTGGAGGATTATGTAAAGGTATTATGTGGCCTCCTGAACAGTTACAGTCTTGCTACTACCAGAAGCAGATATTGCATCTACAGCTTCAGCAGATAAGTTTGCAGTAATCATTTCAAAACTTCCACCATTAGCAGCAAGATATATTCCTTTAGTTTTTTCAGCATTAGCCCCAACAGCTAAATACATAATAACATCACTAGCATTTACAATAACCAAATACTTACGAGCAGAATTAGCAGGTACAATCTCAGTAGTAGCAGTAGTATTAACAGTTGCATCAGTATCAGGAGCACTATAATTCAAAGATTGTACTTGTTCAACATGAAGTGGCATTTTGCTCTTTTTATCTTGGTGAAACCTGTCTAGTCTTAACAGGTTTAGGAGCTGGAGGCCCCCAAATCTCTTCCTTCGTCTTACCCTCATATTCCTTTGGTCTCATCATCACCTCCTATAGTCCTAAGTAACCTTTAAGTTCTGTTACATTAAGCTCAAAATAACTTGTTGACTTAACAAAACCAAATCCCTCACACATAGGACATTCGCCCTCTTCACTATCACCTACCATGTTAGCTAATCCATCTCCACTACAGTTTGAACAAACATCCCAACGATAGATTTTAATCATATCGTCTGGCATGGTTCCCTCCTTAAGTTACTACTGGATTAGGGTCAACAATAGTCGTACCAGCAGCAGTATGATTATGAAGCATGCCAGGAACAGCAAAAGCAGTTTCAATGGGAGTTTTGCCACTAGGCACCAGTACATAGTTATCATTTATCATAAGCCCACATCTGTCATCAGTATGTGCGTCAATATCAATTCCTATGGGACTTCCAGCAACAGCTGCCATGAGTATTTTGTTATTCTCAATTACACTACCATATACTGTTTGGTCTGTATGAATATATATAGCCTTTGCACCACTACCATAGCCCCCAACAGAACTTCCAGCAAATAGATTGTCTCGTATGATAGATTCAATAAAATACGTATCTGCTCCACTTATTCCGTACCATCCATAAGTCTTTCCACCAAAAAACTTATTTTTCTCTATGACGGTATTTCTAATATCATGTGCTTCTACACAACAAACATTAGTTGGAACTGAATCACAGTAGAAGGTACAGTCATGTATCCAACAGTTGTCCATAGCTACTGCATACAATACTGGCTGCGCACTAGCTCCCATTTCAAAACAAATATTTGCTATCTCAACATTAGCTGCTGCCAATGCTATACTGCCATAAGCCGAAGCATTGTCAGGAGCTACTACATGAACACCACTATCTCTACCTGGTACACCCAGTCCAATAAGTCTCAATCCATGACCTGCAAACAGCAAGTCATCTTCTTCGTACTCACCAGGCTTTATATAGATTGAAGTCATAGCATCATCAGTATAGTCGTCATCAGCTGCATCAAGAGCCGTGGCTATAGTTTTGAAGGAAGCTGCTACTGTTGTTCCAGCATTAGTATCAAGCCCTGCTACTCCATCTACATAATAAACGTCCTCTATTGTTTCCTGCCTAATTCCCATTCCTCTAATTATACTTGCCATTTTTTATCTCCTATCTGTAGTAGACGATTGCTACTTCAGTTCCGCTACCCGATAGGGTAAGATAACAACCAGTAGAGAAAGCTACATTCATTCCAAATACACCCCCATACCTATCAGTAGCAGGTACAACTATTGCTGTAGTCAATTTCGTTCCACTAGTCCCATCTGCATCATCAGACAACTGAGCAGTAACATCCTGTGCTCCATCTGTCTCAATCATAATTCCGTGTAGAACTCCAGCACCCGTCTTAATTGATTGAGTTGCTGCTGACTTCTCACCGCTAGAGTGCCAACCTTGAATCTTTACTTGCTGTGGCATTTTTGCCTCCTTTGTAAGTTACCTCTGTCGAGGCCCTTCCTCTCTCCAACTTACCTCTCTAAAAGCTGTCTAGCTCTTACAGGCTCTCGTTTCACCTCTAGTAATTCTTCCATCACACTCTCCAGACTAAAGGGGTCACGTACCTTCGCTGGTAAGGAGTGTTGAGGGTAGTGTATCAAATGAAACACATCTGCTATTGCATCTAGTAAATCATCATGTCCACCAGTATCTCTACCAGTGAACTCTCTAAACTCATTTCTCAGCTCTCTCATCCAAGGTCTGACGTAGAAGTTACCTGCCATACACAAAGGCTGCAGTGCTCTAATATGCATAGCTTTGGTCTCACCCTTGGGACGCTTAACGGGCTTCACAATCACTGGAGGCTTGCCTGTCTTAGCTCGTTCTCTATTCCTCAGCTCAATATAGTGCTTTAATGTTTGCTCATACGTTGTCTTCTCCATCGCTATCCACTCAAACCCTCTCTCATCATCCTTCAGCTCAAACACCTTATCAATTATTTGAGACGGATTGAGCTTTGCTCTCACATAGTCATGTACTCTGAGTTCCTTGTCAGCACTGACGTGAACACGAGGAATGGCTGTGTAATCACTACGCTTGGTCTTGGCAAACGCTGCATCCAGTCCTGCATAAAGTTTGCCTTCTGGTAAACATCCATCAAAGTTTTTGACCCACTCATCTCTGAATATCATGTCCTCTACATTATACGGCTTACCTAAATACATCATGCTGAAGATATAATCACCTTGCTCGTCTCGTATTTCTTCCAGTCGTTCCAGGTCAAATCTCTCAGGATATGTAGGAACCCACTCACTATTTTTGAGGGCAATCCCCTTCTCATCCATTAGTACAGCATCAATCTCCCACTTCTTGTAATATGGCTGATTGTCAATGATGTGTCTGATGAGATCGTACTGTCCCCACCTCGTCCCTATATTAAATATATAATCTTCCTTTGGATTAACTAACAAGTTGAGAGCAAGGGCGTGCCATCCAATTGCCTTCTGTATATCATCAGCATTGGGCAATATCTCCAACCCACTCAACGAATCCTTTTTAGCCCCTACCAAATCATCCTCTATGATGAAATTGTAGTGAGACCCAATCTTACTGCCCCCTACTCCAACACTCTCATATGTCCCTACATCCCAATCTGCACTTCTAGCCACTTCTGCACACGCATCACTCCACCTGGAACTATGAGCATGTCCTTTGGGAAAGAACTCAGGAAACAACTCTCTCAGCCTCGTACAGTTCTCCCACTTCTTCCTAATCACATGCACATTTTTAGCTGCATTGTCATAGACCATGTTGGCTAGTAATATGCGTACATTAGGATTATTAATAGTGAGCCATATCGGAAACGCCTGTGAACACACAGTTGTCTTAAAGGAAGCCTCGTGGCATACGTACTAGTTTGCGATGAACAGTCATGTCTTGTATAAAGTCACATATGGGTTTGTGGAATCGTTCTATGAGAAAGTCAAACCCCAGTATGTACTTGGCGAGGTAGAACAAGTCCTCTCGACACTTTTTCCTCAGCCTCTCTTTACTACTCATCCATTACCCTCCCTCCACCCTTAACCTATCCAGCCTCGGCACTGTTCACATTGACAATCAGTCCCGTGTGTACCGTTCATCAGCATCACCTCGCTTTACTCGCCTTCTAACAACCCCTCATACTCAGAATTACGTTTAATCTTCTGCATCACTTCTCTCACTGCACTTTTAGAGAGTCCATCAGGCTGTACTTCAAGTGCCTCTGCCCTCACCCATACACCTCTACATATATACACATCTTGTCTATCACCCACATCCATTACCAGAGGCTCTTTGAGTTTGCCTACTATCACGTTCTCTATCCTTAGTAGCTCATCCTGCTTGTCTGAATGGGGCCAGGCAGGTAGGCACTAGAAGTTTATGAGCTATTACTTTCTCTATCTACCAAGTGGCGGTCTTTTAATTGTCGGCGTATGTATTTGTACACCCCTAGTCATCTTTGCCCTCCTCAAACTTCTCAACTTTTGCTACTCCTTCCTCCATCTCCTCCCAATCCTCATCTGTCAAATCACTCTTGCCTGCACTCACTTCTACTGAGACCTTCGGCTTCCCAAGCACATACTCTAGTACCTTAAGAGCTGCCCAGTTTTTGTCCTTCAAACTACTCGCATTTTCCATTGTCTCCACAAGCTGAGACGCAGCCTTAACAGCTGCCTCTTTGAGCGTCCTAGCGGCTCCCACCTTCTGCCGTACAAGTTCAGTCTCAATTCTTGTATCCAGACGCTTAAGTTCCCGCTGTACCTCTGGCCTGTTAAGAGCAGACCGCACAGCACTCTCTGTTTTGTTTATCGCCACTGCTATCTGATTCACTGTATCGCCCATAAAGAACGATTGCAATATATTCTTATCAATCATCCTCACCTTTTTTGGAGGCAAGTTCTCAGGCTTTAACGCTTCCTTAACTACTTCCTCACGTTTGGTCATCTTCCACCTCTATGTACATACTCACTCTACATATCCCCGATACATACTTCCAACCCATACTAATTATACATACATTTGAGAAGTTGTCAAGAGGAGTTAGAAGGGTATGAATGGAAGGTTTCAAAAAAGCGGCCAATCTAGTCACACCTAGACCTAAACTTTTGATGGTTTTGGGCCTCTAGCATACTTCCGTCTAGAAGGATGATGATTTGTGACTAGATTGGCCGCAAATAGCAGTTGCTCTGCCCTTGGTCGGGAACGGTGATGAGCTGTGGGCATCCTAGCTTGATACAGACTGCCTACCTGTCGTCAGGCTACCATGCCACAGAGCAATGCTAGAAGAACAGTCTCAGTGAAGATAAATCAGGGTCATAATTTATTGTATCTTCAAGGGAAAGAAACAGGCATTCTACTTCACTATCCATATGGTTAATAATACCATCGTAAGGTAATGAACCTCCTATATAATTACCTTCAGGATACTTTTCAACCTTCTTTTTCGTTATAAATAATAAGGCATCATCATCGTCAGGATGAGGTACTATATACCACTTCAATTTCAAACTCTTAATTCCCTTATGCTTTTTAACCTTATCAATCAACTCCATTACAATTTTAGGCTCAATTTTCATTTTCTCTCCTTTCTACTTCCATTATATAGATATCTGCCAGTAGTCAACCCCTCCTATATCATCATCAACACTGCATTCTAGAGAGGCAGTAGAAATTTGGGGTTAGAAAATGATGATGAAGCAATCACTATATCGGAGGGCCCTGGGGGGTTATTCGTTCTGAGGTGTGAGGCGAGAGGCGAAGACGAGGGCGAAAGTAACAGGCGTGCTATTGCCCGCTAGTGGCGAGTCAGAGGATGAGGCGAGGATGTAAGAGGTCTTGACAAGTGTGATGGATGTACTATACTATAGACATCACAATGAAGGAGGCTAGGCAATGACTAAGTGTCCAAAGTGCAAGGATCTGCTCGAAGAGATAGAAAGGTATGACGCTGACAGACAAGATATGCTTCCCAATGTGAAGCTGGACAAGCGTGTAAAGAAGGTATATCTGTGTCTGCCGTGCAATAAAGTCTATAAAGTACGAAGAGTACGAACAGCCTAGCTTGACAGTAGCCCATCGAAAGGTGGGCCTCTGTGAGACTAGAGATTGACTGAGGCAGATCGCCCTCGGTTGAAGGAGGCAAACAAATGATACGTGAACTACTAGGTGCGCTGATACTAGGAGCAGTCTTTGCCCTCGTGATCTTTGGCGGTTTCCTGGTACTGTTCCATCTCTATCTAACTACTGTGTACTAGATAAAGTCACGATAAGGGGAAGTGAGACGGATGATAGCATATAGACGCAAATATCGAGGGTATTGGATAAAAGTTGAATCAGAAGGAAAGGAATACACCCCTACAATTTGGATTTCAGGTCATATGTCTTTGAAGGAACGTCTCGATCCTGCTTACTCAGCTGGACTTGCAGAAAGACAGGCGGAGTTAGAAATTGACAAAATACTTTCTATTGGAGGAGTACTAAGTTAATGAAAAAGTGGGGGGTGAGGAGAGATGGCAACTAAAATGACAGATGCAGAACATTATCAAAAGCATCGAGAACTACACAAGTACCTTGACGAGTTAGTGGCAGACTGGATTCAATCAACAGGAAACCGTCCTAGTGAATATACTGTACTAGCATTAATGCAGTGGTCAGCAACGCAAACGAATGAAATAGTGGATAGAGGGAGGTGAGGAAGGATGACAGCAAAAGAACGTAGAAACATAGTTGGTAGAATACTTGAAGATGTCAGTAATAATATGTACAATTACCATGAATTTGTGCTAGATTGTGTGGAAAGTGTAGTAAATAACTGGGATGACAAAGAGTTGTTAAAGTTTATCGGTGATAGTGAATGAATTGTGGGTAGAGAGAGGGAGGTGAAAAAGAATGAATAGATGTCCACACTGTGGTCTGCCGATAAGTTTCACTAGTCTTGACAGAAAGAAGTGTCCTCACTGTGGTAAGTTAGTAGAATAATGTGGGATGAGAGAGGGAGGGGGGACTGGATGTATCAGACTAAAATAATAGGAGGTAGAAATGCTTAAAACATGGACAGTAAAGAACGATGAATTACCCTATCGGATTCAAATTGACAAACTTAGTGGTGCCGCAACATCTCCTGCTGAGGCAGCTATGGCAGCATTGAGTGCCGGAGGTAAAATTCCTGCTGGATGTAGAGATGGCAAACAAGCTGCTTGGCACATTTTATGGAACTTTGAGACTTGTTGGCAATGGAGACAGTTGATACATATCTTAAACAAAAATACATTTGATTCATTCGAAAAGCATAAAAAAGACTGTCCTGTATGTCATGGTAAAGGTGCAACTACCGACCACCATGACCCTTGTTCTGAATGTGGCGGTAGTGGAAAAGTAGAGTAAACAAATACAATCAAGGAGGTAAGAAGATGACTTACACAGAGGTAAAAGACTGTATCCAAACACTGGGAAGAGAAGGATTAGAAGAATTGATTGACCAACATGGGGAAGAGGTTATCAAAGCAGGTCTTGAATGTGGAATAGGAGTAGAATATATCGATAAAGCATACCAAGGAGAGTACAATGATGATGAGGATTTCACAGAACAATTGATTGACTCCATTTATGGTTCTGAAGCAATCCCTAGTTTTGTTCATGTAAATTGGGGAAGTACAGCAAAAGATGTGATGATGGATTATTGTGAAGATAATGGACACTATTTTCGATGTCTCTAGCAAATACAATCAAGGAGGGGAAGATGAACACTCTAAAAGTATCACAAACACGAAACAAAATTTATGTATGCTGTAAATGTGGAAATATTTACAATTCCAACTGTAAACATGATTGGATTTTGCAGAACAAGTCACCCCACAAGTCAAGTTTTGAAAAAAATGTCTTAACTGCAGCAGCACTGGACGAGTAACATTTGGATTTGGTCTACATGCAGCTTTATACACTCGTACTTACTGCAAGGGTACTGGTAAAATAAAGGAGCAAACCAATGACAACCAAAACGCCTAGATATATTAGGCTGGATGATGAAGTGTGGAAGAAAGTAGAGGAATATGCAAAAGAGCAGAACAGGCCATTGAGTAATATGTTGGAGCAGATCGTAGTAGAGTGGATTAAGTTAACTGAATATGGAGTTAGATAGTATGCAAGAGGAAAAAGAATGAAAGTAGTAATGGAGTTTATAGATCAGAAGGGATTTTGGCACGTTGCTAGGTGCGACTCAAAGAGAAAGGCCGTTGAGTCATTGAAAGCGTTGCATCCAGGAACAGACATTAAGTGGGTTAGCAAGAACAAAGTAGTTGTGAGCCAACAATATATCAAAAAGTGACTTCCATACAGCTATTCTAAGGGCCTATTTCACTTTCACCTGAACATTATTACCTATACAGAAAGGGCTTGTAGTGTCCATATAGGCCCTTTTTTGTTCTCATCTCTACAATCCACTGTTGTCACTCACTACCCATCTGTAGAAAATCTCCGTATTTTACGTATTTGTTAGCGGAACTTTTCGACTTAGTGCCATCAGCGTTACAGCCCGTTTCCGTATTTCCGTAAGGTACCCCCTCTTTTGACCTTCTTTTTCTCACTCTCTCTATCTCTCTCTATATATATATCTATATAATATATAAGATAAATAAGGTAATGTCAATGGAGACGTAAAACTTCTTCATTGGACACAACCTACTAGGCATAGATGTTTAGAGAGACTTACCCCAAATTTACTCCATTACCGAGACCACTGTGGATAGAGGCTTTCAAATCAATATTTTATTTCTAAGGTGTAGTAAGCATAAGAGTTTACGAGACATTTACTCCATTGGGAAGATGACTGTGGATAGAGAGATACAGGATTGCTATAAGCCCTTAGTAGACTATATTACAGACATTGGGCTTATTTTGTAAACTTATAAAATGGCTATGATAGGCTAGTGGTATAGTATAGAGAGATAAGGGAGTATATAGAGGCAGAAGTTGACGTAAATGACGGAGAATTGCTGTAATGTGCATGGTTGTCAACTGAATTGACCTTTTTGCGTAGGCGGAGATTAGCGGAGAATGACGAAAATGTAATAGTCATAGGTGTCTAGTTGACGGAACTTTTGCGCCTACCAGCAATAGCGTTTCAGCGTTTTCTCCGCTTACTACTACTTGCTACTCTGTAGTGTGCTTCATTGGCTGTTCTAGCAAGAGGGGGTTGACAAAGTTGTCAGATAGTATATACTTATCTCATAGTAATAAGGAGTCTTGCCCCATGAAAAGAATACTGGTGGTGAGAAGCGAGAACAAGTCACTGTGTCAGCGAGAAGTTGATGTAGTGGCTTTATTTTATGATGATCCATACCAAAATGTTGACATGACTCCTGATGCTGAAGGAAAAAGTACAGGTGATGTGAATGATAGGTAAGAGCTTGGAAGATTGTGTAAGAATGACACGAGCAATATACAAAACATTGAACAAATATGGCTTTGACTCTACTGAAAAAGTGATTGTTGCGTTGTATCTGGAAGAAGCTGGAAAGGCTGAGTGTAGAGAAGTGGAAGAACTAGAGAGGATGATGAGATGATTTACCTTGACTCCACTACTAGAAGTGACTTTGCAAATTGCCGAGCATATTGGAATAATAGACATCAGCGCAATCTTGTATCTATCATGCCTAAATACCCATTAGATTTTGGAGCAGCTATGCACTTAGGATTCAAAGCATTTTATACTGGTGGTGATGCAGTTAAGGCATTCAAGGAAGCATATCAACCAGTAGATATTCCTGAAAAGGAAAGACGAACTGTTGAGCATGGTGTACTAATACTTCAAAAATACATGGAACAGTATCGTACTAATCCCTTTGAAGTAATTGAGTGTAATGGATCGCATTTGATGAAAATTAGCAATGACGTGACATATGCAGCTAGAATGGATGCAGTTGTTAGATATTTAATAACAAGCAAGTTGTATGTCATGGAACACAAAACTACTAGTAGGTTAAGCTATAATTTCTTTAGGGATTTTGAACTCAATGTTCAAATAGATGGATATATTCCGGCTTGTAGAGATAAGTTTGGTGAGTGTGAAGGTAGCCTAATTGATGCTATCAGTACTAAACAGGAAGTAATGACTGATACTGATGTAGAAGCATGGTTGGCAAAGGGTAGGAATAGATTACTGAAGAAGCAAAAAACTAGTAGTTTCCGAAGAGACTTTGCGACACGGACCATAGAACAACAGAATAACTTTGGGAAGGAGGTACTAGATATTGTTCGGAACATGACATTTGCAATTGAGAATAGCAGCTATCCGAAAAACACACAAGCATGTAACCACTATGGTCCGTGTCCGTATCAAGCACTTTGTTTGCATGGCGATGCAGCACTTGGAGAGTATGAGGTGAGTGTGTGGGACGCGAAGACAGGGAAGGAGATAAAGAGTGATTAATGCTGCTATATTCTTTATTATACTCATCCTAGCTATTTGTGTGAGTAGATGGGTGATGGGAAGGGTGAAAGGATGAATGAAAGAATAGTAAATACTTCTAAGAATCCAAGGCCAGATTGGTTATTGGGTGGAGATCCGGCAGCAATTGAAAATCAAGAAGCCCAGGGGCAAAAAGAGATGTGCAGGGTAGAACAGTTGCCAAGGACAGACGGATATAAAGACCTAAAAGATAAGTATAAACAATTAGGGATCAAGGTATTGGGAGAAACCGAAGGAGACGATTTGTT
>Ga0209991_10000049_pt1 | contig 48075 bp, 77 predicted proteins | sample ChitaG_FD_183167 | JGI IMG/M metagenome (GOLD analysis project Ga0209991, IMG submission 183167) | Deep subsurface microbial communities from South Pacific Ocean to uncover new lineages of life (NeLLi) - Chile_00310 metaG (SPAdes)... | ecosystem: Environmental > Aquatic > Marine > Oceanic >... | reverse complement strand
AAAAATTATGCTATCGGACGATAGCGATAGTCATGCCGTCCTGCTTACCCCTGCTGAAGTACATGACGCCATTGAATGGCTTACTAACACAGTAGGAGTTATTTCATAAATGAAGCTGGAAATTTGGGCTTTGGTTTTTGCCGCCGTTTCGTGCATAGCCGCATTATCGACAATGTATGTATTCGGCGGGCGGTTGAAAGAATTCAAGCAAGAGTTGGAAGAATTAAAAGACAAACTGCGTGGAGGTAAAAAATGAGTAAACAAGAACTAAAAACCAAATACAAGCATATTCATTTGAATTAAGGAGATTATAATGACAGAACTATCATCGGGAAAAGAAAGGGAATATAGAGTATTAGCCGAAAAACACGCTGATTTTCTTTGCGATAAAGTTTTTAGGCCTGCGTTTATAATGGCGTTTATTCACGGCGCAAAGCACGGGCGAGAAGATACGAAAACAAAAAAGGAGACTGATAATGACTAAAAAAACAAGAGAGCTTCTATTAAAGTGTAAACAGGCTGGTTATGAAAAAGTGACAATTTTTATACGGAATCCCCAAGTTCCATTGAGTATGAGACTAAAAAACGGATTTTGGTTTGGTTTTTTTACCCCAAAAGCACCGTATAAAGTCATTTGTGGCCATCCTGAACAAATAGGCATGGTTGAGGGAAAAGGGGATAAAGACCATCCTAAAATGTGGGAAATTGTAAAACAATGCGGCTTAACAGCAGGCTTAAAGTTCGGTGGCTTGGGAACGGGAGACGCACACGAAATTACTCCTTATTTAATAGAAACACTTACAGCCGGATATTACGAACTTTCTGATTTGTCGCCATAATGAATAGAGGCCGAAAGGTGAAAAATGTTGAGTGAAGCGAAATCCGCCTGTGGCGGAAACGAAGTTGAAATGCTGGGTTTGGGATGTATGTTGGGTATGTTTTTTATAATGATTTTGACGGCACTTCTAAACAGGGTAACGGAAAATTGGAAAAGAAAAAAGGATAAAAATGGGAACTGAAACGAGAAAAGTACATATATATTTTGATAATAAAAAACCAGTTATCGCGCTTTGTAGCCGCAATTTCAAAAAGGGCGATATATTTGCTTCAAATAAGAATCTGAAATATATAAAAGAGTGTCATGTGTGCAAAAAATGTTTGGCGAATTTCCGAAAGGCAAATGAAAAATGAAAGTTAGATTTTTGTTTCATACTCCGTTAGGTGAACGTGGAGTTGGCAAACTCATTGTTGGTTGGACGTGGTTACTTGGATGTTTCTACAACTGGAAAGTATTGAAGTATAATTTTAGCCACGTGGAAATTTGGATACCTGACGAAACTGGGAGATTTGAATCACTGGAGTTTATGACAAAAAAAGGTATTCGACGCAGTTATTTTGGCCAATGCTTCTCATCGACTACAAGAGGTGATGCCAACGGTGTCAGATTCGCTCCTGCCAATAAAGTTCTTAAACATCCTGAACGATGGGAATATATCGAGGTCGAAGTTGACCCTGAGCGGTATGAAGTAGAGCTTGCCGAAGCAAAGAGACTTATCGGCGGCAGGTATGACTATGGATATATCCTGAGTTTCATGCAACCATTTATTATCCAAAGCAAGTTTGCTTGGGCATGTAGTGAGATATGTGCATGGGTGGGGTACTTATGGGGGATTATTCCTAAGCAGTTTAAGCGAATATCGCCACGCAGACTTGCTTATATTCTGGCAAAGAAATACGGAGAACCTAAACCGTTAGTATAAGAATTTTTGAAGTGCGAGGATAAAATGAAAAAACGCAAAGATTATTTAAGATTGTTCCTTAACTATGCAAAAAACAATGATTTATGGTTTTCTGTTTATGGGAATGGCGGCATTGATGAAGTTACTGATACTCTATCTTATATGGATATACTTCCACCGCACGGCGAATTTATCTTGGGTACAAAAGAAACTTATGAATGGCTTGTAAGGGCACACAAAGAAAGCCAAGAAGAGTAAAAATTTTAAGTGTGAGGCCAAAATGATTATCAATGGCATATTTATTGTGGTTAGCTTTATCGGTATGGCTTTTTGTCTATTGTCTTATCTACGCAGAAAGCCGAGACGGTGCAGGGATTGTAAGCATTGTGCTTTCTTTGCTCGTACACACTACCAGCCAGTCAATTGTGACATGCAGAATGCTTGGGTTAATGAAGCTGAAATTAAGCGTTGCTCGCATTATCGCCGTAAGGGCTGGAAGTTATGGAGGTCGCCATGAAAGTATCACTTAAAATTGAATTTGAAGTAGATGCCGATTCTCTGCCTAAAGATATTGGCGAAATTATGTTTGATAATATTTCCGCCTCTTTGCCAAGGTTGGTTGTTGTAGATGATAAACCCATAGCTTTTATAGACAGTCTTAGTTTAGTGGAAAGCGAGGTCTTGGGAGATTGAGAGAAATGAAAACAATTCTAACAATTCTTATCATGCTCATCTTATTCTGCGCGGGCTGTGGAGTCAAACAGCACAAAGGGGAAGTGATAATACACGATCCGAACCATATCGAAGCTATTTTGGACAGGCCTATGAAAATAGAGGTCGAGAGCAACGGCATTAAGATAGTCGTCGATAGCAGAGAAACATCTTTCTTCGAGGATATTCTTAAATTCCTCCTTTTGAAAAAGTAGAAAGGCGGTGAGTAAGAAATGCCCTTGAAATTGGTATTGGGAGAGAACTTAGAGGGCAGGCAACTACATCAATGTCATATATGCAAGCGATATGGTATTTGGGATGAAAACTGGTCGTGGTTTGGGAGTTATAAAGACTTAGATGATGAAAAGATTTATAAATTCTGCTCGAAGGCCTGTAGAAAAAAAGGAACTTATACAATTATTGATTTGCAAAAACACTTGAGGCCTTAGAAAGGACAGGTGAAATAATGACTGATACAACAGAGCAACAAAACGCGGCAACGATTATAAAAATGGGGAAAAGGATTGAGCAACTTGAGAAATCTGACGCATGGATGGAGCAAGCAACCGAGTTTCAGGAGTCGGGCGGTTGCTCAGAATGTTTTGAGACCGATGAGGCTGGACATAAAGAGGGGTGCTATATTGGGCAGCTTGAGACTGAAAACAACAGCCTTAAAGCGGAACTGAAAACAGCAAAAGATAGAATAAAAAGTGAAGATGATATACGTAATGAAAAAATCAAGGCTGAATTTGTGGAATCTGATATTGAATATCTGTGTATGCTCGCAAGTTATGGGAGGCATGTTATTAGCGGCGGATGGTTTAGAACTTACGCAGCTAAAGTGAAAATGGCCTTGGGTAAAATCAAACAACTTGAAGCTGAAAATAAGAAACTCAAAGATTGAATTGAAAGTTTTGAGAGAGGGATTATTACATTTTGAAAACGAGGCAAAGTAATGAATAGAGCAGAGCACTTACAATGGTGTAAAGATAGAGCGATAGAATATGTTAATGATGGAGAAACAACTCAAGCATATGCTTCTTTTGTTTCAGATATGTCGAAACATTCTGAGACGATGAATCATCCAGGGTTAGTATTGGGGGCCGCGCTTTTGTTTGGCGGCCATTTAGATAGTAGACTTGAGATGGAAAAATGGATACATGGATTCAATTAACTTGAATCTTTTTCCGGCAAATCCTTGAGTTTGACCCGCGAGAGTACGTCAAGAAAAGCCGGCATACTCATCAGCTTACCGGTTTTCCCGATATATTCAGCGAGTCGTTTTTTAAGTTGTTCTAACGTGTCTTTATGAACTCTCATATATGTAGATTCTGTTTTAGCCATTTTTGTCCTCACTTTCTGTAATTTCGAGGAAACAGACTCCGCCCAAGGCACACTCGTCACCTGCGGAATCATTATACTTGTTTTTGATCTCGTCTAAATGTGCATTTAAATAATCTATGTGGGATTGATCAACATTGTCTACGCTCCAATAATAGGAGGTCAGTATCGCCTCTAATTTTGTGAGACTTGGTACAGCTTCCAGCCACTGTTCGGGCGTTCGCTGACTACAGTCATCATCAATCTGTTGTTTTGTTTGTTGGCTTGTTTCTTTTACTTCAAAATAAGGCAGCAATTCTAATCCTTTGCCAGCTTCCTCGTAAGCGCTAAGAACTTCAGCTTCCTCTTTTTTGTTTGCAACGGTGTAATTGTAGCTTATTCGTAAATTGTAATAACTCATAATTACCTCACTTTCCGGACTTTTCAGTCCACTATTAAATTGTCATTTATGCCTGTATTCGGGCTAAACTGCGCAAAACGGGCTTCTCCGGAACGATTTAAGGGGTTAATCGATAACGCAAGGGAGATCAGTTTTAGTCTTTTCTATAAAAGGCTCGTCAAGGGGAGTTTCCTCGCTTATTGGGTTTATAACGCTTTGTATGCGTTCTAAATATTCACACCTTGTGAATAATATAAAATGGCCATCTGTAGCTTTTAACCACACTACTGCCCTTGGTCCAGCCAATTTTTGGTGTACTTTCCAAAAAGCCCGCGCTGCGTTTATCAATTTTTGACCTTTGGTTCTTAACGTTGTATGTATTTCGGCATTCATATTAGTTTCCATTTTCCTATCTCCTGTATTAAGGGTTTTCTTTGTAGAATTTTTTCAGTCTTCCGCCGTTCGGAGCAACCTAAGAGCCTTGCGGGTAGTTGCCACTTATCTCACCAGTCTTGCCGTCGTCCTCCGAGGGATAATAGACAGCTTGATCTGTGCAATCAGTATCGCGGAGATCATCGGGTATTGAGGCTATTGCCTCGCCGCACTGACAATCGGCATGACCGCAGACCGTATTATTGACCCGTCGGGCTGTCCTGGCGGATACTATTACGCGGTAGCTCCCTGCCTTGCTAAGCTCCTCAGGCTCACCAGTTATCCCAACTCTATGCCAACCGTGGTAACCGTTGTGATTGATTGTAATTTTCATTTTCCAGTCTCCTAAAAAGGTTGATATTACTATATAATAGTATACAGTATATATCGGCGTTGTCAAGAGAAATCTTGAGAAATAATAAAAATTTTCCCTTGATTATTTGGGCGGGACCGGGGATAATGACTGTTATGAATAAAATAATGAGACGACTATTTTGGTACTTGGCAGAGAAATTTGACTATAGTATTGTATTGAGAGTGGGTAAAGATTTTCATTTCACGGACGGAATTGAATCGCATATGTCAGATGGTATAACTGTGTATTTTGCCTGAGTAGTGAAGATATACTAATTTGTTATAAATTAGTATATGATTAGTAGTAATGAGTGGATCATCATAGAAAAGGTAGCTTTTTTGCCTTCGAAGTTTTGCCTTCGAAGAACCTAAAGCCTTTTAGCCAAAGATAAGAAACCTTGCTTATCACCCCAAAAACAAGGATAATAGCTTAAAATGCAGAATGAAGAAAGATAAGAATTATGAAAATAGAAAGATAGGCAATGAATAAAAAGGAAATACGAGAAATACGAAATACGATTATCGTAGCAATAGTTATAGGTGTGGTTTCGATTAGCTGGTTTTGGGCTGGCAAGTCGCAAGATGATTGCGAGCTTGAGCAAGCTATAATAGACTCCCCCGAATTCTCGGAATTTGTGAATTGGTAATTTCAGTCTTTCAGTGCAAAGGTGAAAAACCCCTTACATCTTCTTGCCCGCTCAAGCATATTAAAACGTTTTCCAAAAAAATAAATCATTTATCTTGACAGTTTGAACGGACGCGTCTATAATCCGCAACATGAGCGTTGAGAAAAAGAAGCAAAGGAGTGTTGAAAAAGGGGAACATAAAGGGGTAAATCATCATTTAAGGACTTTTTAAGATGAAAGAATTTACAAGAGAGGAATTGCAAAATTTGTGCAAGAAAGCTGAAGAAAATGCTAAGGCCGTTCCCAACAACCACTGGATTAGAGCATACAGGCAGCTTGCTGACGCTGCGGATAGATTGGATGCTATGGAAGCGAGGACGGAGGAACATACTTGCGGGGAATCCGCAAAAACCTCCTGAATTAACAACTAAATAAACAGGTTCGCCCGATAGCAGGCCAGCTTGAGGGCGCCAAGAACAATCAAACACAGCCGGTAAAGGGCTTTACCACCTTATCTGCTGTGTTTTTTTGTTGCCTGGAAAAAGGAAAAAATGCCAAGCATAAAAGACCAAAGCACAGTTGGAGCAATAGCAACAGCATTTTGTGAGCATAGATGCAAAAGTAGAGCATTGCAAGCGGGTGGATATAGTAAATATTACAGCGAACGTGCAGGGTTGAAATTGTTTACTAATGTTCAACTTATTGTCGCCATCAAAACTATAGATGACAAAACAAAAACAGAACATATCGCAGATAAAGCCGAAAGACAGCAGTTTTGGACAACAGTATATCTTGATACTAAGGCTAATATGGGCGATAGATTGCGTGCCAGTGAGCTTTTGGGTAAGTCTCAAGCCGATTTTACGGACAATATCAGGAATATTGATGATTCGCCCCCTGAACTTACAGCCGAGGAGATAGAAAATGCTAAAGCTCAAGCCAAGTCTAACCTTAAGTTATTAACAAATAACGAGTTAGGAGAAACAGGATAAAATGGCATTAAAAGGTAAGGCTAAAACAGATTATCAACGGGAGTACATGCGTAAGCGGCGTTTAGAGGCTAAAAATAAGGATAGTGCATTTTTAACCCCAAAACGTACATCAGGAAACGCACGAGGATGTCCTGTAAAGGCTTCAGTGAGTAAGACCCCTGTTAGACCGATGAGCCTGAACCGCAAAGCCACAACCCTATGATGGTAGGCTATGTGCCACCACAACAGTAAGTGAGTTCAATTTATGTAACAGGATAAAATAGAATGTGCGAATCAGTGTATTATTCATGGTACGGATATAGTAGTTCTAAGCGTCAACAAGTGCATTACCGCAACATGGCTATTAAGAGCAGGCGACTTGCTAAGTTACAACGCCTGACACAGCATAGCTTAGACGCACCAGGTTGCCCTGTAATCAATCTAAATGGATAACAGATGGATATAGTTGATGAGATAAATAAGGCTTACGCTGAATGGATATGTAGCCACACAAACAACCCAACAATATTACTATTGTCAAAGGCCAATAAAGATAAGTTGACAGCAACCGTTGACACCTACACCGATCCATTAGTTGATGTCCAAAAAGTACCACTAATACTGTGCTTTATGGACTTAAGGGTCTTAGAGAGTAGCAAGAAAGACATAGGATTCGCTTAAAATGAAAAGAAAATGCTATTTTGAAAAAGGAAGGGGGTGGGGGGAGGGGTTCGTCTGCTGGTGCGTGAATACAGTACCATCCCCCTCTGTATATATCCCACATTCCAAATTTCCGACTACCGTTATCTTTAATTGTTAATTTGGGTAAGTTATATGATAGCACCTGATATAGATGAAATGATGATGGTTGACCCATGTTACTGGGCTGTTAAGAATAAGATTCAACTTATGGGAGGTACTACATTCACTCTTAGTGGTTGCGGGTACATGCAGGATATAATGTGTGATGAGGCTCGTTACATTGCTGTAATGAAGGGCACTCAAGCGCGTATTACTACGGCGTTCATGCTAAGAATGATACATTCTGTCAGGTACGGTAAATATCCACAGGGCGGGATTTACTATTTTCCAAAGAAAGAAGCTGTCGAAAATTTCAGTAAGACCAGATTCGGCCCGTTGATAGCCAACAATCCATGTATTAAAAAATATCTTAGGCAAACTAATAGTGTCAATATAAAACAGGTTGGCAAAGCATTTATTTCTCTTTTAGGAGCAAGTGCAACTTCTTTGATAGAGGGTAAGAAAGATGGAACAAGTGTAAGGTCTACACCAGCTGATGAGATTGTAAGGGATGAGAGAGATTTGTTCGATGATGATATGGCCGAGATGACATTCGACCGCCTGCTGAACTCGGCGTTCAAAAAAGAAGTTGACTTAGGTTCTCCAACTATTCCCGATATTGGGATTCACAGGGTCTTTAGTCTCAGCGACCAGAAGTTTCGTATGATAAAATGCGAATCCTGCAATAAATATACTTGTATAGCGGAAGAATTTCCTAATTCTGTTAAATTCAGAAAAGAAGATTCAAGATTCATTCCTTATCTTGCGTGTATTAAATGTGGCAAAGAGATTTACCCAAGACATGGAGAATATGTAGCTAAATTTCCTGATCGTTATAACCCTAAGCATCCGATGGAGGGTATATCTGGTTACCATGTAAGTCATTTTATAACACCGAACTGTAATCTCAATATAGTAATGAGTAAATGGGATGAGGCTCAAAACGATACCAGCAAGATGGGGTTGTTCTATAATAGATTCTTAGGCTTTCCATATATTGCCATAGAAGACAGATTAAGGCAGCAGGATATATTTGATTGCTGCGGTGATTACCAAATGGCTACGACTTCCACTGCTGGCACTGCGATGGGTGCCGATATAATGAAGACAAACCGCGTCATCATAGCGGAGAAGAAGAGAAATGGCGGGGCTAAGATAATTTATATGGCGAGAGTTTCGGGGTTTGATTCGCTATACGATTTAGTCGAAAGATTTAATGTCAGAAGTGCCGTTGTATGTCTAAGACCTTACGAAGAGAGCTTTAGAAAGTTTCAGGAAAAGTGCGCTAAGCGAGCGGATAGGGTTACTGTCTTTGGCGTGGAATATCGCGACAAACAGAGGAATCTCTTAAAAACCGACGAAGAGAGCGGAATATACGCTTTACATCGTACTGAGGCAATGGATGGCAGTCAGACATGGATAAGAAGCGGCAAACTGGAAATACCGCGTAAATGCGAAGAAGTTAAGGTTTTTGCCAAGGAATGCTGTAATACAGCCAAGACCTTAGAGACTAACGAAAAGACCGGCGATAGAGTCTATAGGTATAGAGAAGTCGGTACTGGCGGCGACCATTACAGGCATTGTGTAAATTATCTTAAACTGGCTTTACTGAATCTGCATGATTATCAGATAGGAATGGTTCCGATTTTAGCCGGAGAAGAAAGTGATTCGTACGAACCATTGACTTACGGACTTTAGAAATGGATGGTTTTTAATGATAATTAAGGTATGGCGAACAAACGGATACTGGTTCCAATACGACCCCGACAGGCCTTATGTAAGATTTCTCGGCGGCGGCCCGTCGAAACCCAAATTGCCACCTCCCCCCGACCCTGTGCCTACGCCGGAAGATGTTGAATTACAAGCTATGCAAAAAGGCGAGGCCGAGCGCAGGAGATTGCGCGGCCTCAGAGGCAGACTGGGTACTATTCTAACGGAAGTAGATACTTTAGGCGCAACTGCACGAACTAAGAGTCCTATACTTGGAATTGTGGGAGAGTAATTACGGATGGCTGAAAAGACATTAAAAGAAATACATGAACAAATGAAAAAAGACCTCGAAAAGTATAAGCAAAAAGACAGGGAGCTTATGGATTTTATTAAAGCGAATCCAGGTGGATTGTGGGATTTCTTGTTGGAATAAATTATGGCTGAAAAAACTATAGAAGAAAAAATACTACTCAGACAGAAGCAGATGGAGACTGTCCGTGAACCTTACGAAACCGGCTTATGGAATGATATTGGAAAATTTGTAAATCCGAGAAGAAAGGATATTATTCTGTCTTCTGCAACTAATGATAAGGGCCGCAATCTCGGAACAAGTATATATGATGGTTCTCCATTAGGTGCATTGAATACATGGGCAGACGGTATGCAGGGCCTTTTAATATCTAATCGCTGGTTTAGAAGCGTAATAGACAATCCTCTTTTGAATAAGATAGATCGCGTAAGAGAGTGGCTGCAAATTTACGATTTAAAGATGTATTCTGCTTTTGACAGAGGTAATTTTTATGCAATGCTGCCGCAGTGGATGAGGGACGGCGGTTCTATCGGAACTGCTACGGTATTCACTGAAGAAGTTATAGGTACTGGAAAAATCTCACATACTTCTGTTCATCCGAGAGAAGTCTTCATATCGGAGAATCGATTCGGAGAAGTCGATACATGGCATCGAAAGTTTGAAATGACTGCCAGAAGTGCTTTTCAAAAGTTCAAAGATAAGGTTTCCGAACAATTAAAAAAAGACTCCGAAGAGCATCCTGAAAAGAAATATGAATTTATTCACGCCGTATATCCGAATGACGAGATAGTTTTCGGCAAGCGAACCGCAAGGAATAAGAAGTTCCGAAGTATATATATGGAATCAAAAGGCGGCGATAGAGGCAAGGTCGGTCAGATAGTTAGAGATTCCGGTTTTGATACGAGTCCTTATACGACATGGAGATTCAGAAAGAACTCAGACGAAGTTTATGGCAGGAGTCCGGCTGCCGATGCCATGACCGAAGTTTTTAGTTTGAATCAATTTTCCAAGACTTTGATTTCGGCGGCCCATTTAGCTGTAGAGCCTGCCAGGAATGTCCCTGTCGAGATGCGAGGCAGAGTAAGAACTAACCCCGGCGGTAATAATTATTATGACGATCCGAAGCGTGTTATTACTACGTTTAATTCCGGTATAAACTATCCGGTCGGCGCAAAAGAACGCGAAGAAGTCAGAGAATCGATGCAGGACAAGTTCAGGGTTAAGTTTTTTAACGCATTTATAGGGCGTACCGGTGAAGCTACAAGAGAGGAAATCCTGGCAATTAAGAGCGAGCAGGCAGGCCTTTTAATTGCACAGGTCGATATGCTTTATATCGAGGGATTAAGAAGTATATTCGATATAGTCTCTGATATTGAAGACCATCGAGGTTCTTTCACTGAAGAGGCCGGTATGCCTCCTGTTCCAGACGAGATTATAGAATCAGGCGGCAGGATTAACTTTATCTTGACCGGCCCCTTAGCACAGGCCCAGAGAGAGATTAGAGAATTAGAGCCTATCCAAAAGACTTTAGGGAATCTTTCGGAAGCCGCCGCCGTGTTAGGACCGGAAATGTTAGATGTTATCGATAAAGACGAATTAGCGGAAATTATCGTAGAAGCCGGTTCTTATCCTCAAATAGCGATGAACTCAAAAGAAAAGCGTCAGGCAATCAGGGACGCAAGGGCCGCCGAAGCTGCAAGACTTCAGCAGCAACAGATGATGATAGAGGCCGGCAAGTCGCCAAATTTGTTAAAAGCTCCGGAAGCCGGAAGTGCGGGTGAGGCATTACAGGAGGCGGTAGCATAATGAAAATAAAATTACCTAAAGCAGTAAATATCTGTGGAAAGACTTACAGCGTCCACAGTGATAAGAATCGGTGGGGTGGTTCTTGCTCAACAGGCAGCCAGAAGATTGTAGTAGGAACTGCCCAAGACAGTTCTTCGCACCGTAGGTTCACTACTCTTGTCCACGAAATCTTAGAAGGAGTATTTTTGGAAAGACGGTTAAGATATGAAGCTCCTGATGAAGAAATTGTGTTTGTAATGACACATAAACAATTTTCAGATTGTGCTATGGATGTAGCCACTGCAATTATGCCAATGATAAAGGGGAGCAAATAATGCCAGGAAAAGGTTGTCCTAAAAAAAGCAAGCACAGAAAGCATACTCCGATAGTCTCAAAAGCGCAAAGAGGAGCAATGGGTGCGGAATTAAGGCGAAGACGGAAAAAGGCAAAATAATGGCAAAGAAAAAACGCAAAATAGTTCGTTTCAAAGGTATGACTATTGCAGAACTCGAGAGGCATTTAAGGGAATCGAAAGGTAAAAAGTTGCCTGCCAGAAAAAGGAAAAAATAAATAATGACTAAACACCGGAAGGCATATCGAAACGGCACCGTATCTTTAATGTGTGAAAGTACGGTCATTGTCGGAGAGCCTTGGCCTCAAGCTAATTTTCTATTAGATTGTCCAAAATGTGGTATGGCAGTTCAAACTACTGGAGTATTACCAGATACAGATAAGATACAGGAAAGCAATTAAGAGAAATGATAACAAAACAAATGTTAATAGATGTAGGAGTGAGTCAGGAAACCATAGATTCGCTTGACGCATATCCTACAATTTTTCGTCGGACTAAATGCCAACTTAGTAAGTCGCCGAGAGAGACATGGTTGCATTGGATAAAGTGGCGATTGATATGGATTTTGGGGATATATGAATTTAAGGTTGATTGTGATTGTGGGAATAAATTGAGATGTACTGATGGAGTAAAAGAATATGTTTATGAATGTAAGTGTGGGAAAGTTTATTCTGGTACAAAGTCAAGAATATTTACATAGGAAAAGGAATGTCAATAGATAGTCATATTGTTACCGATGCAAGAACTTGCCTCCTGGGTTCGGGTGCAGGCAAAAGAACTCTTGCCAATATGCTTACTGAGGCTAAATTCTTCGCTGTGATTCATACACCCGAAGAGCAGGCAGTTGAGAATTTTATGAAGATCGTACTTGGCTGGACGGGAAGTTACCCGATAGAGAAAAGGTCGAGTAAGGAACGGATAGATTTATTCGTTAATAAGTTGACAGAAATGAAGATGGAGTATTAAAAATGGCTAAGAAAGAAACAAAGAAAGTTGAAGAAACAAAAGAGGAAAGTTCCAATGAATATATATTGGTTCAATTAAAAGAAGACAGGGACGTAATATGCAAACAAGCGAACCGCATAACTGCCCTCGAAAGGCGTATCGACCGCATCGTAGCGGCTTTAGGCAAAAGTAAAAGCGTCAGAGGTTTGTAAAAAAGACGGAGAAGCAGTAATGAGGACGATAGTTGTTTTATTATTATTAATATTTATAGTTGGATGTGAAGATGATGTGTCGGAAATATTCCCAACAAACGAATCAGAAGATTCTAATGATTTGGTTATTTCGCAGTATCCGTCTTATGAAAACAGGGATGCTAATGAGATTATGTTAGAATTTACTATGGGACACAAAAGAGTTATTTTCAATATCGATGCAAATGAATGTTTATATATTGAAAAAGTTGATTGCAACGATACTGAGGCATCTCGAATAGTCTGGACGTCTCTTACTGATTTTGCGAATGGTTTATCAAATTTTGAAACCGCATATAAAAAGATTATAAAGGAATAACAAAATGGCAGAACAAGACACATTATCAGAAACTGGAACTACCGATTGGAAAGAAGGTATTGCCGAAGAGCATATTAGTGCCGTATCGGCTTTCCAGAGCAAAGCAGAACTTGCAAAGGGATATAGCGAGTTATTTTCTAAGATGGGTAGTAGTACGAAGATTCCTACTGCCGATTCTCCGGCAGAAGAGGTAAGTGCCTTTTATAAGCAATTAGGCCGCCCGGATACTGTTGAAGGGTACAAAGTACCGGTGCTTGACGAAGGACAGGAAGTAAACAAAGAATTCTTCAATGAAATGGCAGCGGGTGCGCATGAAGCAGGAATGTCCGGTGTGCAATTCGATAAAATAGTTGATAGATATGTCGAATTTGAGAAACAGATAAAAGAAGCTGAAGTTGTAGAGTTTAATCGTTATCGCGAAGAGGCCGACCGCAAACTGCACGAGGATTATGGTGTAGATTATGATAAGAATATCGAATTATCGAAAAGGGCTTATACGGAATACGCAGGCGATGATTTGAAAGAATTGCTTGCTACTGATAAGTTTATAGGTTTAATGAATGAGCCTGCCTTTATAGACATGCTGGTAGAAATAGGTAAAAAGAATATGGATGATACCTTTATTCCGGGTGAAGGTCCGGTAGGAAAGAAAGATGATTATGTCCCTAATTCGCCAAATTCACCGAGTATGTATGCCAATATGGATGGTGAAGAAGGAGTAAAGGCAAGAGCATATTTTCGTAGCAAGGGTCATCAATATGAAAGAAAAGACTGACAAACTAAGTCCTGCGGGGTAGCTTAGTTTGTTTTAAGACTGGGGTAGCTCGAAAGGGTCCGAGCAGTTTGCCAAAACTTAAAATTGGTTGCTGAGCGAGCATAAACGTCAGCAGTAGTCCGACAAGAACGGGTAGCTCCTGTGAAATTAAATCAAGTTAATTTAATTTCAGAAGGAGTTACCAAAATGGCTACAAAAGATATTACCACAAGGGAAAGTTTAATTACCGCCGCACGTCAAACGGCTAACGGTATGATAGTTGACGTTGCGGAAGTATTAAACGAAACAAACCACGTAATCGAAGACGCGATAGTCCAGAAGTCTACCGATATTACTTCTCACTTGGTTACACGCAGGAGCAGACTTCCGGCAGTTAGCTGGGTTAAAGTTGGCAATGGCTGGGACGCTACTGTTGGTTTAACTAATCAGGCCAGAGAAGAAATCGGGATGTTGAAGGCCAGATTCCTGGCCCCGCAGGATGTAATGGACATTCAGGCCAATCCTGATAAGTATCGTGCCAATCAGGAACGTGCTTATGTCGAGTCGATGGGGCAGGAACTTTCCAATACTTTATTTGGCAATGTTTCTGCCGGTGCACTTTCACCAACTACGAATCCTCCAGAAGAGTTTGCCGGATTCCAGTACAGATATAACGCTTTAAGCACGGCTGATACTGCGTATGTTCTCAGTAACGGTCATACCACTGACGACGATACGAATACTTCTATTTGGTTCATTCAGTGGTCGCCTACTAAAGTCTATCTCATTACGCCTCGCAATATGGAAGGTGGCGGTCTCAAGAAAGAGGACAAGGGCTTAGTTTACACAGTTGGCGATGACGCTTCTGGCACTCCGACGATTCCGCAGAAGAATAAGCACCTATGGGCTTATATCACTGAGTTTAGTTGGAATGTCGGTCTTGCTATAGAAGACCAGCGTTCGGTAAAACGACTTTGCAATATCGATCCTGACCATACCGCTGATAATACTCTTGACGAGGATAAGATTATCCAAATCAGGAATAACTTCAAAGGCAATGACAAAATCTATATGTATTGCAACGAGACCGTTTTTACGCAGTTGCAGATTCTTGCCAAAGACAAAACCAACGTAAACTGGACTGGTGAAGACCCGTTCGGTAGACCTCAATTCAACTTCCTCGATATGCCGGTACGTCGTTGCGACCGTATCACAAATGTTGAGCCAGTGATTAGTTAAAAAAAAATATAAGGAGAAAAATTATGGCGATTTTTGATGCTTTATTTGAACTTAGTGACGATCAGGATATTGGAGCTAACTCCGCTTCCAGTACCGAGGCTTCGACTCATGTAATAAATTTCACACAGTCAGACCTTGAAATGGGTGCTGGTGAACCGTTGTGGCTGAATGTAAGAATGGGAACGGAGGCATTGCTAAGCACTGGCGCTGCCACTCTTACAGTCGCTTTGTGTCGTGATACTGATGGTACTGTCGATAGTAGCTCTACAGTTATTTATCAAACAGGGGCGATTGCCAAGGCCACTCTTGTTGCTGGCTATCCGATACTGCGTATGCCTCTTCCGTACAACGTGGACGAAGATGCTTATGTAGGACTTCTCTATACGATTGGTGCGCACGCATCTACTGCAGGAACTGTAGATGCATTTATTGACCACGGACCACAATCAAGTTACGACACTCAAGTGAGTGCATCTAATATTTAAAACCAGAGAAAGAGAGACCGTTTATGAAACTTAAAGACGCTTTTGTTTTAGTTGGCTGTCCGTTATCGCCTACTTTTCGGGCTGATGCCAGAACGGTTGGTATGCTTGAGGCGTGGCGGTCAAAAAACTTGATAACTTATTATCCATCGTCCGGTGCAGCCGAAATTGGTTACGATATGATTGTTTCGTTTGCAAAAAGGATAACCCCTAAGCCTACGCATATTCTGTTTGTTGATTATGACGTTTTGCCAAGAAGTAATACATTAGTAAAACTTCTCGAGCACGATAAGGATATTATATCCGGCGTGTATCCAACAATACAGAAATTCAAACTAACTTGGTGCATATCAAGAGAAGAACAATTCAAGCTGATGGAAATTGAAGATTTGCCGAATAATCCATTCAAGGTGCATGTGGCCTGTAATGGGATGATGTTGGTAAAAATGGAAGTTTTCGACAAACTTGAATGGCCTTACTGGAGAACTGATTATGGTAATGGCGGCATTAAAACCGGGGCGGATATATATTTCTGCGAGAAAGCAAAAGCTGCGGGTTTCGACCTTTGGGTAGACCCGAAAATCAAATGCGGTCACTTCAAGATGGTTGATTTATTAGGTATTGCAAATACTTATATTATGAAAGGAAAAAAACAATGAAAAAGTTATTAATTTTGCTCTTCATTGTCTTTATGGCCTTGCCTGCTTTTAGCGCGTTAGACCCAAGTATCGATTCTAAAAAGACCTGGAAAAACGCATACCGATTCACGGGAAAGCCTAAGGATAAATTTTTGGATTGGTGCGTAGAAGTTGAGGACGCTATAGATGGTACAACTGGTATTGGTTCTCTGTATTTCTCCGGTCTCGACACAGCAACCGGCGAAGCATTGACAACTGCAGGAACTATCTTCTACGACAGCGACACGAGCAACTTGAAATATTACACATCTTCGTGGCAAACAATTGCTGCCTCTACGTCGTCTACATTAGACGAGGCGTATGATGCTGGTAATACTATTGATGTCGATGGAAGTGCCGTTACGTTAGACAATGATACAACTGACAATAATGTTCTGTTGATTTTGACGCAAGACGATACGACTGGAAACACTGATGCCATGACTATTGTAAATACTAACACCGGAGATGCTATACAGATTTCGCCTGGTGCGACAACTGGTGGTGGTATCAATATGATAGGCAAAGCTGCGGGAACTACTGCTCTTATTACTTTGGATTCAACTACCAACAATATGAATCTTGGTGATAATGTCGGCCAGATTCTTATTAACTCGGATGCCGCATATAATCACGCCGGGGCTACCGGTTTGATGGTCTTTCACCAGACAGGCCAGCCGGTAACTGGCGCCGAAGGTTTTCTCGCTCGATTTGTCTCTACGGGGACCGCAAGAACAAATGGTAGTGCTGTTGAGATTGAAGTACCTGCCACACAGCCCGCTCTTGTGATGAATGGTATTTTGGCCATCACCGGTCAAGACCAGCCTGGTGCAGCTTTAGTACAGATAGTGGGCAATGATACCAACGGTAATGCAGATGCAGTTGACATACACAACGAAGGCACTGGTGATGCTGTGCAAATTACTTGCGACGACACCGATACTGTTGCTCTGAATATTGTTGGCAAGGCTAATTCCACCGTTACTGTTGTGCATATTGATGGTGATACCGGCGATTGGGTAGGTGGTTCTGACGATGTTGCTATGGTAGAGATTATTGGCGGCGCTACGGCTAATGCTAATGCCGGTGGCGGACTGTTCGCCATTACAAGTGCCTGCACTCCGGCGGCATCTTCCGAAGGTTTCTTGGCTCGTTTTATTCATACTGGCTCGGCTACGGCAACGAGTTGGGCGGTGGAGATAGAAACCGCCAATACTCAAGGTTGCTTGAACTTGAACAACAATATGACTATAGCTGGTGCTAACAGTGCTGGTACGTTACTGGCCGTAACCGGTATTGATCAGGGTACAGACTCTGATACTATCGTTGTTACTCATAAGGGTGCTGGCGCTGCTTTGAAAATGACCGCGGGTGAAGCTGATTCACAAGTTTTAGAATTGGTATCTGCCGCAAGTCAAACAGTATGGGTTCAGGTAATTGACGGTGCGACTGGCAACTGGATTGGTGCAGACGACATTGGTATGCTGCATCTGAAGGCCGATACGGCGAACGACCACGAAGGTGCTTCTTTATTATTCATACAACAGGTAGCAGCACCTAAAGCTGCTTCCGAAGGTTTCTTGCTTCGTCTTGAGCAGAAGACCGGTGCTGCCGTAACTGACGCTTATGCGATGGAAATAGAGGTGACTGCTACTACGCCGTGCCTGATGCTAAATGGCCAGATGAGTATTGCTGGTCAGGGTGCTACTGACGGCGTTCTTTTAGACATCGTAAGTGCTGATACTGATAACAATACTGTAGAACTTACAGGTGTTGGTACTGCCTCTGTTCTTGCGTTAATACCTAATGCTACAACTGCTATCGGTCTTACTTGTACCGCTAAGGCAAGCGGAACTACGTCTGATGCAGTATTTGATGGAACTGCCGGTTGGTCTGGTGCAAGTAATGTTGGACTTGTACACATTAAGAGTGATTCTGCTTTAGCTCACGTTGACGCATCTTTGTTGATTTGTACGAATACCACAGGGCAACCAAAGGCCGCTGCAATGGGTTATCTCGCTCGATTTGTTGATAGTGGTACGGCAAGAGCAGGTGCTTACGCAGTAGAGATAGATGCAACTGCTACTACAGGAAACCTGTCATTGAACGGCCCTATGGTCATAAATGGACAAGGCGCAACTGATGGAACGCTTTTGGCTATTACAAGTGCAGATATCGATTCTGATACTGTACAGCTTACTGGCGCTGGTTCTGCTGATGTTCTTCAGGTTACACCTAATGCCACGACTGCTGGGGGTATTCACATTGTTGGTGTAGCAAGTTCAACCGTCCCGCAATTTGCGATGACGGCCTCTGCTGGTGCCGGTTGGATTGGTGCTGCAAACAAAGGGTTGATTCATATACTCAACGACGGTACTGCTGCCCAAACGAGTGCTACTATGCTATATATTGCCGCAACCGGTACTAACATATCAGGTCAAACTGGTATTTGTGCCCGATTTATTGATGGCACAACTTCCGGTGGCGGTACTGAATATGCTGTAAGTATAGCTTCTGCCAACAACAAAGGATTATGGATTGATACCGGCGGCGCTCTGATTGACGATACTCTTACAGTTACAACAAGTATTGTCAGTACGGGCACCACCACTTTGACTGGTGTTGCTACAGCAACAGCAGGTATTCAAAGTTCTTCTATTGCACGAGAAGCTAATGCCGCTTTCGAGGGTGGAACTTCGGTAATACCATCTGGTGCAGCGTATGTTACGGTAACATCGGGAGCGGCAAATAACATCTGCTCACTTCCTGTAGCCGTAGTTGGTAATATAATCACAGTATATGTTGGTGCAAATGGATTTGAAATGCAGACACCAGATTTGAACGCACCTACGATAAATCAAGTCGATTGCTCTGGTGGTGATACTAACGAGGCCGCTATTCCAGCAAATACAATTTCTGTATTTACCTGTTATACGGCTAATGCTTGGACATTGGTAAACTATACTTATGCCGGTGCTTTTACTGGAGCGATTACGCCTGATGGTGTTTAATGTTTAATTTAAGGGGCAGCAACGAGTTGCCCCTTTTATCTTTTTAATGGAGAAAGAAATGAGTGTTAATGTGAGCTTGAAGAAAATTATTATTGTCATATGTGTATTGGTGGTTGCTGCCGGTTCGATATGGTGGCTTGTCTTTACTAAAGATGTACGGATAAAAAAGGCAGAGTACAAGTTGCTCGTCAGATTTGCACAGAGGCAAGCGGTAGAAATTGCGATTATTGAACAACGGTCAAAGTTACTTAATTATCAGCAACAAATGAACGTTGCATCCAGTCAGCCGAAAGTTGCTCAACCTATAAAGCCGAATCCGCCGATGCCTGCGCCATTTATGTCAGCAGTTGAAGACCCTAAAGATATAACAGAATAGGAGGTTATTATCGCAACGTCAAAAACTTCAATTGCCAACTGGGCGATGCTCAAAGTCGGTGAGGCTATCTTTACTGACGTTGATACTGACGGTACGGCCACGGCAGATAAGGTCAATGCTATTTGGGATTTGACTCTTGAAGATATTCTTGACAGCGGCCCTGAAAAGGGTTGGCAATTTGCTAACAGGACTTTTCACGGTATCGACAGAGATTCCATAACGATAACGGCGCTGGCTGATTTGGTAACGGGTTCTACAACTACTGTAACTGGGACTCATACTCTTATCGCTGGTGATAGGGTGTTACTTGACGATACTAATATTGATGGTGACTATGATGTTAATTCGGTATTGACAACTGTGTCTTTTGCTATAGACGCTGTTTTTACGGCTACGGATACCGGAACAGCATACTGGACTTCTGAAAAGTATTTGGCTCGTTTTGCACGTCCTACCTGCACAAGGGTAACTTCAGTCAAAGTTGGCGGCGTGGAATTGACCGACTGGGTAAGAAAAGGCGATTGGATACTTACCAACCAGGAAGATACTGAAGTTGATATGGATTATATTTTTTCTCACACCAGTGCTACTCTTGATGTTGCAAACTTTCCCGCCCATTTTGTAAATGCGCTTAGATTGAAACTTGCCGCTGATCTGGCTTATGATTTGGTTCAGAACAGCGCGTTGGGAGACAGACTGTTGCGAGAATATGAAGAAATAATTTTACCAAGAGCAATTGGTATGGATAACAGGGAAAAATATGTCCAGGAGTTCAGCGATAGCTGGATTGCTGCCGGACATACAAGACAAACGATAGAATAAGGAGTTTATTATGCCAACAGTAAGTACGGGAGTTGTGGCTTCGTACGATAGACGTACGGATACATTGGAAAGGCATCCTGTTTGGGAAAAAATAACGACATTCTCTTTGATAAGTGGCGACACAACAGGAACCGCGGTTGTTGTTGTAAATGGATTGTTGCAGAAAATAATTGTTACTTTGACTGATATGGCAAATGCAGAAGGTACTACGGACGTATCTTTGACTGACAACGGCGACAATACGATTTGGTCTGTAACTGACTTGGCTGAGAGTGATACATATATCTACAGTGTTAGCGAACCGCTTGCGCATGAAGTGAATGTAGTATTAGCCTTTGATGATCCGCAGGCAACTGCAACAGTTGCCGTAACTCTTAGAGGAGTTTAGAATGGATAAAAGACGTTTACATCCGCCAGAGGTTTCGGACGCCTCAGAAGTCCTGCATCTGAAATTATGGGAAGGAACTATATTTGATTATCCTTTTGGTGGTTACACCGGAACTCTATCCGGTAGTACTGGTACTCCGGTTTCATCGCCTCCTGGTTTTGATTTCATTGCCGCCAATACTCAGTATATAGATATTGGCACCGGCCCGACGAGTGTTAAGACAGTCACTTTATGGGTCAAGCCTAATGCCATCAACGTAACCGATTATCCGATAGATTTGAATCTTAATTTTTTATCTATCGTTAATGGTGTACTTACCAAGGGCGGCTTTTCTGGTGGTACGAATGTTCTATATGTCGATGGTGCAGTGGCAACCGCTATAACAGCTAACTGGCATTTAATAGGGATTACAAGTACAACGGCAAGGAACGCCTCCGGTCTTAGTATAGCACGGGCGACGGCGGATTTGGGTAGTGAGAAAGTCGAGAACGCAACTCTTCTTGAAAGCGGCGGCGGCTGGACTTATGGAAATTTCTGGGAGGATTCAGTTGCACAGGCGAACGCTGCGAATCATACCCAAGTCGGGTACGGCGGTAATGATATTTTGTCAGCCACAATGATTACCAATATTATTGCTACACACAAGTATAGAGTAACCACCGAATTTGATAATCTGACAGTTACAGACGGTGCTGTCGTCGTGTTTCTCGGCGGGGTAGGCAACGAAGCGTCGCAGGGTGCTAATTCATGGGATGTAACAGCGACCAATACTAACGCGCTCACTGTCCAGGTGCTAAGTGATGGTGTACAGACTACTGATGTTATCCTGGACGAAGTAAGTGTTAAAGAAATCATCCCGCCGACAACAAGCTATTTTGACGGAGCAATATCAGATGTAAGACTTTATAGTTTAGTCCGAACTACTGCGAATATTAGAGATTTATACGAACAGACGAGGTGGAGGTATGGAGTTTGAATAATTATCTGACAACACTTTCGTACCCGTATTTTGTAGCCAGAGGTTTGGCTGGTGCAGATACACCGATAGACCTTACTACAGAGGGAGACTTCGCGCAGTTACCGAGCGATGTACTTGATTTGTTTAAGAAAGACATTATATCTCCTGTAGATGTTCCCTTGCTTCCGGAATCGAAAGTTAATGGTATCTGTTTTATTTTCGCTGCCACTGCCGCTCACAGTAAGAATATAGACTGGCGATTACTTGCATGGCGAAACGGAAATGGCCCTGCCGAGATAGTAGCTGATGGAACGGCTGAGACAGGAACACAGGCGGTAATTACATATCCGCACGGAGTTACTACTGCAACAGCTTTTTGGTGTGATAATATTGTAATTACCAACGAATACTGGATGAAAGAAATAGAAGCTACTGCAACGGGCGGGAATAGTATATCAAAACTTTGGATGGACACTTGCGGTTATCGATACTGGAAAATGGAAATAACACTACCAGTTACTAACCCAGCTACTTTGGCAGCATGTTTTTACGGATTATTCTAATGCCAAAAACACATAAAATAATTCAGTCCTTTGGTGCCGGCGAATTATCAGGATTGATGGCCGACAGAAGCGACCAGCAAAAACATGTTGCTGGTTGTCGGATAATGGAGAACTTCTTTCCATTAGTTTACGGTGGGGCGCAAAGACGACCTGGATTAGAATATATTGCCACTCAGTCAGCTACGGCACAAAACGCACCTGGCGACGATACTGCTAAAGGCAGAATGGTAGCATTTGAGAGGTCGATATCTAATGTTTACACATTATGTTTCGAGAACCAAAAGATTAGGGTATTCAAGTCTGGTAATAGAGTAATGAATACCAGTGTAAATGTGAGTGGCTTTACGAAGCCTGCCGGTGTATCTGTTGTTACGACTGCCGCAGACCACGGGTACTCTACCGGTGATGTAGTTAGATTTGATGGTCTTGTGGGGCCTACAGAAGCCAATTACAATGGCAATCATGCAACTGAATACACTATAACTGTTATTACCGCTACTACATTTTCATTAGATGGGACTGCTGGCGCCACAGATTTTCCTACGGCTTACACTGCCGATGATGACGACTCTGTTGCTACAGTTTATGAGATAATCACGCCGTATCTGACTGCTGACATACCTGATTTGAAAGTAGAACATTCTGCTGATGTTATGTATATCACACACGATGATTACGAGCCGAGAAAACTATCAAGAACGGGAGATACAAACTGGACTTTTGAAGTTACAGATTACCGTACCGGCCCGTTCAGAGACCAGAACGTAGATACCGCATGGACAATAACGCCTTCAGGAACTTTAACTTTAGGTGGCGCAACGACTTTAACGTCTTCAAAGGCTTTATTTGTAGATGGTGTAACGGCAGGGCATAAGGCAAGTAGTCCAACGATTTCAATAAGTGCATTTGCTTCTCACACTTTTGGTACGTCTACTTTGGTTACTACATCTGCGGCGCACTTATTGAGTACGGCTGATATTGTACAAATAACAGGAACAACAAGTTATGATGGACAATGGAATATAACAAAAGTAGCCGCTGATACTTTTTATATCTTAATGGATTATGTAGCTAATGATGCTACCGGCGAAGTTACTGAAGTCGTAGAAAAAGCCCATACGGGCGCATTGTTTGATATTATCCAAACAGTAACAGGCGGTTCTGTGATACAAACCTTGACTAATGAATACGGAACTGGTGGCGGACAAAGCGTTGTAGAAAACACAAGTTGGGCCGGCCCTCTTCGACTCAAAAAGAACCAGAAATGGGATTTAACAACTTTAGAAACTTGGACTGGTACTTTGAAATTAGAAAGAAACGAGACTTTAGGTGCTGCTCATGATGCTGCTGGCTGGGAAGTTGTTCATATTGCAATTAGTGCAGACAATAAAAATATATCAGCGTCAGAGACAGAGGAAATACAGGAAGCCGATTATAGACTTGTTTTGTATGATACTGGTGATGATGGGGAAAATTGTGAGGTTAAGTTCTATTCCAGAAGTATAAAAAATCATGGAATAGTTGAAATAACTGGTTACACCAGTGTAACTGTAGCTACTGGTATAGTCAAGGCGGCTGTTGATGCTACAACCGCTACTTCAGCATGGGCTGAAGGAGCTTGGAGTAATTACAGAGGTTGGCCTAAGTCTGTTACGATGTCGCCAGAGGACAGACTTATTTTTGCAGGCAACTCGTCTGAACCTCTGAATGTCTGGGGTTCGGAGATTGGGGATTGGATTAATTATTTAAGAGGCACAGACGATAGTGATCCAATTACATTTTCTTTAGTGGGTTCTGGTCAGCAGAATGAAATACAATGGTCTGTACCGAAAGCATCTGTGGTTTTAGGTACGGTCGGTGGTGAACATTTACTTGGCGCATCCAAAGATAGTGAAGCTCTTACTCCGACCAATGTTCAAGCTAAACTACAAACTACTTACGGATCTGAAAATATAAGAGCTTTAATAGTCAATCAGGCGATACTATTCGTGCAGCGAGGCGGCAGGAAGATAAGGGAATTTTTATATAACTATGAAGCCGATGCCCATAAAGCTGATGACTTAACGGTATTTGCAGAACACATCACCAAATCAGGAATAGTTGATATGGCATTTCAGAGAACTCCTGACCCGATGTTGTGGTGCGTCAGAAATGACGGCGTAATGGCTATAATGACTTATGAGAGAGACCAGAACGTATTTAGTTGGGCGAGGGTAGTAACAGACGGTTTATTTGAGTCTGTAGCTATAGTTTACGGTGGAGTTAATAGCGAAGATGAAGTGTGGGTTACGGTAAAGAGAACTATAAACAATGAAATAGTGAGGTATGTAGAAAGATTTACAAGTCAGAAATTTACTTATATGGGCGACTTTGTATTTTTGGATGGTGCGAAACTTTCCGACCTTGCGTATACCCAAAATAATGTAAATAACGCATCTGATACAGTGAGATGCAACGATGGGTCTTGCAATAATGGATTAGCTGGCGGAGTAGCCGCTTAATTAAAAGGAGATTTATTATGGCAGAATGGCCAAGTAACGGTGTTACAGACTGGAATACAAAAATGAAAGCTAACATTGACGTTGGACACGACGCCGATGGTACACACAAAAAGACCCAGATGCTTACGGATATGGAATGGTCGCCAACAACATATGCTGGAGAAGAAAGTGTCACTTTTCCTAACGGTTTAGTTTTTAAACATGGCGTCGTGGCCCAAAGCGGAACAGGCGCCACTGTTACATTTGGTACTGCTTTTGAAACTGCTATTATAAGCGCTTCAGGCACTGGGTTTAAAAACGATGCTTTACAAAAATTTCCACCATATCTTAAAACGGCGACAACATCAGCGCTTGTTTTTTTTCAACCTAACAATCCGGGTTTTACGAGTATTCATTGGCAGGCATGGGGATATTAAATTAAGGAGATGTATTATGCTCAGCAGTTTCTGTAAAATTGATTTCGCCCAATTTTCTACCGATAGGGCCTCTTTGTATTTCGGCTTTAAGATTTTCAATACTATCTTTCGGCCAATCTGTAATATCCGCCGAAATTACTTGTTCGCCTGAAATGTTATAACCGTATAAATATTTTTTCATAACACAAAAATATAGTAAGAAATAATGGCTGTCAAGATTAAAATGCCAGAAAATGAATAAAATCTAAGGAATTTAACGATGGCGGATTTGGTCATTTACATCCCTAACCATGGTTATGCAACAGCAAGTAATACTTACGTTTATGTATCGTGGCTGGATGCTTTTTACTACACAGCCGATGAAGATACAGATTCTTTCAAATTAGCTATTGAAAGTGCCGGTTCTGATTATGTTCAGTTTACAGAGACCGTATCAGAGGGTTACGTAGTTCAGTCTGTAGTTGCTGGAAGTGCTACCATTACCGGCTTAGAGCATTTAGAAGGTAAATCCGTGTCGGTAATGCAGCAAGGAATAGTTATAAGTACGGAGATAGTTTCCAATGGTTCTATTACAGCCCCTGTAACTTCATTGACTAATCCAATGGTTGGCATGACGTATACATCTATTGTCAAGCCTATGAAATTAGATTTACAAGGTATGGGATTAACCGTTACCAAGAAAATAAACAGGGGTGTATTTAATGTCTTTGAAACGATAGGCGGAGAGGTAGGAGGTAGTACGAGCACCATGCAGGATATTCCAACTGGAACTGCTGCTCTATTTACAGGCTACAAAGAGATACCACTTAAGGACGGCTATTCAAGGTCTGGCGATATATTGGCACAGCAGACCCAACCTTTGCCTATGACGATATTGTCGTTTAATTTGGACGTTAATGCAAATGCGGATTAGGAGACTTCAAAAATGTCTTTAATGTCTTTATTGAGAAATTGCCCAATAGCTTTTTTGGGTGGTCGAGGATGTTGTCCGAATACTGCAAAATTGTACATTGCTTCGCGATGTTGGTTTTCAATGTCCTTTTGGACTTCGGGTGAATTTATGACTTTTTCACAATCTCTCAACCATTTGCGATACTTTGGTATTAAATTATACCACCATTTTTTGAACTTAAATTTTATCATATTTGGAATTTAGCATAAAAAATGGAAACTGTAAAGGAAAAAATAAATTTATTTACAGGGATACGATCTTTCCGTGCCGAAGATATGATTTGGGTTATCGAAAATGGTATTAAAGAATTTGGATTAAAGGCTTATGGCGATGATAATTTGCAGGAACTGGCAAAGACAAGAGAAGCTAATGGCAAGTGTATTACAGGCGTTGTAAAAGACAATATAGTAGGTTGCGGCGGAATAGATTGGAAATGGCCGGGTGTAGCGGAGGTATGGTTAATGCTATCTTACGAAGTCGATAAATATCCAATGGGCGCTTACGAAGTTATAAAAGATGGTTTGGGTAAGTTGATAAAAGACAATAATCTGCACAGACTCGAAGCTCACGCGCGAATCGGTGTACCTGAGGCTCATACATTATTGAGGCACTTAGGTTTTAAGATCGAAGGTATAGCCAGGAAGTTAACGCCTGATAAGGTTGATTGTATAAGTTACGCAAAGGTGGAATAATGGCAGAAGCGGTAATAATAGGTATGATAATCGCAGGCGGTGTTACTACTGCTGTTAGCCAGGTCCAGGCAGGCCGAGCAGCGAGAGCAGCAGGCAAGACTCAAGAGGCCATAGCTCAGAGAAACGCTTTATTAGCCGAACGGCAGGCCGAGGCAGAGCAACAGGCTGCTGTAGAAGCCGCCAGAAGACAGGAAAGAGAGGGAAAGGCTTTAAAGGGCAGGCAAAGGGCCGCTATAGCTAAAGCAGGCGTGCAGGTACGTGGGACGCCTCTATCGGTACTTGTAGAGACCGCTGAAATCTTAGAGGCTGAACGCCTGACTATTTTAAGGGAAGGCATTATAAGTGCCGAACAGCGCAGGGCTGAGGCTGGCATATTTAGGGCACGAGGTGCTGCTGCCAGAGCCAGAGGCGTGGCTGCGGCAAGAGCTGGAACTTTAGCCGCTGCCGGTACAATACTTACTACTGTTGGGACTGCAAGGCAATCAAGATTTGAACGAGGATTAAAACCATTTTTTCCAGGGAAGCGTTAAAAGATGGCACGAATACCAAGACGAATTTCAAGACGTGTAACACCATCCGGCAGGGTAGGTGGTGTACCTATACCCTTTGACATAGCAGATACCGGTGCAGAGATAGAGGCAAGGGGCTTAGGTGCTTTGGGTCGAGGTATAGGTACATTGGGTGAAGCTTTGTTCAAAATAGAGCAAGCAGAAGGCATAAGTCAATTTGCTACCGCAAGGAATCTCGCTAATGCGGACATACAGGCATTTGAACTGGCACAAAAAACCAATGTAGACCCGGATTCATATCAGGACAGATTTACTGAAGCATTTGAAGGGATGAATGTTCATAGGCCTAAGAATCTAACAGGTGCTAAAAGATACGATGAATGGCTTAAAGGTCAGGAGGCTTTGTGGAGAGTTGGAGTAGCTAAACTCGCCAATAGAAAAGTAGTTCAAATAGCAGAGGGTGCGTATATAACGAATCTTTCAAGCGCTTACCTTACCGGAAATTCTCAGGAAGTCAACAGGATTATTGACGAAGCCGAACAGATTGGCGTAATAACACCGGAAGAGGCCGCTATTGAAAGAATTAAAGTACCGGGCAAGATAGATGGAACTTTAATACAAACACTGCTTAATCAGGCAAGTCAGGAAGCATCCGTGGGTGATTTTATTGCTTCTTCTAATATTATTGCACAAGCTGAAGAACTTCTTAATACCACAACTAATTTAGATGCTGAAACTGAAAGATTGATGCGTAGTAGAGTAGAAGCATCCAAAAATATGATTGAAACAACAAAAAAACTGGCAATAGATCAAAAAGATGAAGCAATAGGCACAGGATTTTTAGATTTGCTAATAAATAAATTAAATCCTGCTCAACCACAATTAACATTCGATACAATTACTGCTTCAGGCCTTTCACTTGATGCAAAACTGAAATGGGAATCATTGTTGCGTACATTTGATAATTATTCTGAAGGAGAACTCAAAGAAGCATTTACAGATAAGGGTGAAGTATTAGCGGATATTTATAACAAAATTGACACAGGCAGGCTTACTGATGAATTAGATACTATGGTTGGCAAGGGGCTTAGTCCTGTTACGGCACAACGTATAAAGAAAGAAATACGAGAACCGTATAAAAAAGACTCTGAACAATTCTTTAAAAGAATTTTCGGATGGTCACCGGAACTTGGTTTTGAAAATGAATTATCGTCATTCTTGTACGAAAAAACATTGAGAGAATGGGAATCGGAAATCAAAAGACAGGATGCCACAGGAGAAAAAATTATAGAAATCGGAAGGTCTATTGCACGACCTTATTTTCTTGAACATTTAAAGACGGTATTGCCATCTGATACGAATATAGCACGAATGATGGAATTGGCGTTAGGAGAAGAGATAAAAGAACCACCAGAGCCACCAGCAGTCCCGCCGGTGATCGAAGTGCCTGTCGAGGGCATCAAAGTACCTCTTAAACCAATTGAGGTTAAACCAGCGACTTATCCGGAATTTAGGGCAGAAGTTTCAAGGTTAAAGAGCGTGGATATGAAAAAGGCAGAAGAATATTATAATGCCTGGATAGGAACTTTTAAGAAATAATGGCCGAAATTGAAACATTTGAAGAAATTGAAATAAGTGGCATTGAATCATTCGAGGATATTGAGTCGCTTAAAGAAGTTGCCGTTCCAGCAATTCCATTTGAGGATATTCCTGAACAAATGGCCTTTCGCGCTGCGCCGGAGCGTACTTTCGGGCAAAAATGGAGAGAATATTTTTTGCCAAGAGATGAAACCCGTTGGACAAAACCTGATAGATACGAAAAATTTCATAATATTACCAAATGGCCAATTAAGACCGCCTTAAAAGGTGTTGGTTCTATCATAAATAGAGCAAATAAATTCATAACAGAAATATCACCTATTCCAGAAATAATGAAAACAACGGCTATATTAAACCCTAATGCGCTAAAAGATATTTTTCCGTCAATATGGGCGTCAAGAAAGGCACTTTATCCTGTACCTGGTTCTGCAAAGGAATTGAGGACTTTTGGCGAAGCAATGGCAAAGGATTGGTATGAACCATTATCGAGAGAAAAACCGCCTTGGTGGTATACACCGGTTATGGATGTAGCTTTTGAAACTCTTTTAATATCCGGCCCTGCCGCGCAACGGGCAAGTCGAGTAGCACATTCTACATTCAGTAATGCAAAATTGACGTCTACTGAAATCAAAGCCGCTAAAAGAATTTATTCTTCTAAAACTGTTGCAAAAATGAAACCTGCGCAGGTAAGAACCACTTTGGCAAAAGAATCCGCAATTATTGTTTTAAGTAAGGCAGAAAAGGCCCAACTGCTCAAGAGGGGTTATAAGCCAATACAAATACAAAATATGACACCTTTAGACGCATATCAAGTAATAGATGATGTTCCGCTTATTGAGTCTGCGTCAAAACAAAATCTTGCGTCTGCTACCAAACAAGCCGTAGATAGACTTACGGCGGGAATAAAGAGGGCAAAACGTTTACATCCTAAAAAAGAAAAAATGATTAGTTTGGAAAAATCAAGGCGGGTAGCAATATCGCAACAAATCCGTAAAGCCCAAACGGGCGAAAAGGCGATCATGGTATCTCGTGGGCCGTTAAAGGGCGAATACTCAGTTCCGGCTTTTACCGCACCGGAAATATCTCCAACAGATAGATATTATATGTTTGAGTCTCTTCGTACTTCAAAAATGCCTTATTTTCGATATAACAATACAGGGGAAGCATTACTGAAAACCCTTCGTGGTGATATGCCAACAAGGGGTGAGGTAGTCTTACTTGAAAAGCATTTTGGTTCTGGTCTGGCGAAGGCTATACTTCAAAAAAGAACATTTGGCATAAAAGCATGGCAGAATACTTTGGACATATTAAACATCCCTCGTGCTACTTTGGCTTCGTGGGATTTATCTTTCCCTTTGCGACAAGGTATCATGCTTTTACCGGGCCATCCTAAACAATGGATAAAATCCTTCGGACAGATGATGAAATCGGCCGTGCCCGGAGACAAAGGAAAAAATTACGCAAGATATTTAGAAGATATGGCAGAAAGTAGTCGCTATGCCGGATTGCGACATCATGCTAAATTAGAAATTACTCAATGGGGTTTGACAGATATAACGGCAAGAGAAGAACCCTTTTTGTCGTCTTGGGCGGAATTGATACCTGGTGTGAAATGGTCTGAGAGGACATTTACAACAATGAGTAACCAACTAAGAATTAACGTATTTGATGATATTGCTCGAAATTGGGAAAAAGCTGGTATGTCATGGTCGTCTCATCCGGAAGAATATACGCGATTGGCTGCATTTCTTAATCATGCTACCGGCAGAGGCACTATTCCAGAACGATATGTCGGGATTACACCACATCTTAACGCCCTTTTCTTTTCGCCACGTTATCAACTATCCCGACCACAGATAGTTTATGATGCTTTTATCAGCCTTAAAAACCCTGCCGCAAGAAAAATTATTATAGGAGATTTGGTCAAATTTGTAGGCACAGGATCGACCGCATTATTTTTACTTAATCAAATAGAGGGCGTTGATGTTGAAGTAGACCCACGTTCTTCTAATTTTGGCAAAGTAAAGTATAAAAATACGCGGTATGATTTTTGGGCTGGTTATTCCCAAATCTCAAGATTGATAGCACAAACAGCGTCGGGGCAATCAAAAACTCCACGAGGGAAATTATATAATATAAATAGGGCCGAAATTATAGAGCGCTATTTGCGCACAAAACTTTCACCGCCAGCCGGATTTGCTGTGGACGTTCTTGAAGGGCAGACTTTTTTGGGAGAAGAAATGGTATTTGAACCAACTTTCATAGGCAAGAATATTTTGGAAAGAACTGTTCCTATGGTTATGCAGGATATAAGTGATGCTATACGTTTTCAGGGTTTGGATGGGGTATTACCTATAACATCGACTACCGCTTTTTTTGGTTTGGGCGTGGGAACATGGGAACCATCTAAATGGGAATTATTGTCAAGAGAACAAGATTATTTAGCAAATGCAACTTATGGCAAAGAATGGGACAATCTCAATGAAGTCGAACAGGATTTACTGAGGCGGGATGATAAATTATTAGACAACTTGAAACGGGAAGCTGCATACGAGCGGACAGTATTCCCTTTTTTAGAAGAAATAAAAAAAGAACAATTAGTAGCAGGATTAGATGTAGAAGGCGGCCTTTTGAAAAACACTCAAAAAGAAATGGAACGATTGAAAATACGGGTCGGCAGTCTGCCTCGTTCTTTTGGGGATTGGACTTTGAACGATGAACGATACGAGAAATACAAAACATATATCACCAAAGAATTACAAAAACAATTATCGCCAGTAATGAAAGAGGCTGAATGGAAAACAAAGTCGAATGAAGAACAAATACTTTTTATCGAGAAGGCAATAGAAATATCTAAAGCAAAAGCAAGGACTCTAATACGTATTGAGTCCCGAAAGATTAAATAAAACTATATCTTAAATCTATACGTGATTCATTTTGAAGAATTAAGGAAAGAGTTGGGCAAATAATGTTAAGAGGCAGATATAGTCCAAAATCGAATAAGAAGATAGGAGAAACTTCAAATTGGGTTATAGAAGAAGCCAACGCCGCTGATGTATCTGCCGGTCGCGCGAAGGTAGCGGGTGATTTGATTATAAGACACAAAACCGAAGGTACGAAAAATGAATACGAAGCTTAAAATAATTATATTTTTGTTATTATCGACTATCGCTTTTGGCGAATTTGTTAAAGACCATATAAAGCCCTGGGATACTGATACTTACGACCTCGGAACTTCGGACTTAAAATGGCGAAAACTGGAAATAGTCACTATCGGTTCGTGGACGGCCACAGGAGCGATAGATTTTGATAGTCAGGATATGACTAACGTCAATATAACCTCAGGCAATGGAATTTTTACCAATGTTACTGTTAGCGGAATTTTGACATCCGATGATTTAACAGGAAAATATACAGCCGGTGCTGTAACGGACATAGAAATCGGCAACGCGGTCAGCGGAGTTTATTCAGATACCTATCTTAATAAAGACGGTGGCGACATATTCCTTGTAGGTAATACGCGAATAGGTTCTGCCGTCGCTCCGACAGTAACACTTGACGTAACGGGAGCGGGCCTTATATCCTCGACTCTCGGCATAACAGGCTTAACGACAGCAACAGGCGGCATTTTATCGGGGGGGAATATTGTTTCAGATACGGATTCGACAGATGACTTAGGAACTTCTTCTGTTTACTGGAATAATTTATATATAAATAATATTATAAAATCAGGAATTTTTCACCCAAATGATAATGCAATTTCGTCTTATTTATTGGTCGCATATTGGCCGTTTGACGGAGACGCTGATGATTATTCCGGTTATGGCAATGACGGCACTATAACAGGAACTACCACGGTTGCAGGAAAATTCGGGGCGGCGTTGGATTTCGATTCGACTAATCCTGATACGATAATAGTACCACATAGCGACAGTCTGGACATGGATAATATTACGGTTTCTATGTGGATTAAAACAATTGCCGGCGACCAGGATTTTGGCAGAGAATGGCAAGGCGGAGATCAGCGAAGCTGGGCGCTTAATAATGGCGATGGCGATGGTAAAATAATTTTCTCGATTACTACTGATGGAACTACTGGAACTATAAAAAGCGCCATAGGAACATCTTCGGCAAGTGACGGCTTATGGCATCATATTGTAGGTACTTATGACGGTACAAATGTCAAGGTTTATGTCGATGGTGTATTAGAGGATTCCGAAGTAGAAAGCGGAACATTATTTCATTCTACTTCGCCAGTTAGATTCGCGGATAATTTCATAAGGCCGAATAATTTTGACGGCCAAATGGACGAAGTAATGATATTCAGCCGAGCGCTTAGTGCAGAGGAAATTAAGAGTTTTTATGAAACTAATAAAGAACATAAGACCGAAAGAATATTCCCCGTTTTTGATGATTTTCCGCCTTCGCCGATTATTGGCGCAAAATTGGGTTCTACAGCCCCGACTCTGACCACATTTATAACCGACATTCAACAATACACATTCGATGCTACTAATGATTATGTGATTGGAGCAACGGAAATTACGCATAAGTGGAAAGAGGGGACAATAATAATACCTCATATTCACTGGGCTACTAATGGAAGCGAGGGTACGGCCCAGGGTGTTCAATGGCAACTCAAGTTCACTATTAGCGATACGGATGAAACATTTTCTGCTCAAGTAACATCGGTTGTTGACGCTACGATCCCGGCGGATACACCTGACAGGACGCATTATATGACAGATTTCGATACTACAATAGACGGAACTAACCTAAAAATTAACGCATATATTTGCTGGCGATTAGACAGAATTGCAACAGCGCATGGTAACGGTGAACCGGCAGCTCATCCATTTGCCTTAGCGGTTGGTTTTCATGCAGAAATGAATACGGCTGGAAGTCGTACAACAACTACCAAATAGGAGATAAATAATGGCACAAATAATATTGGTAATGCTGGACGAAAAGGAAATTAAAAATGGATGAAGTAACCAATCAGGCCATTAACCGAATTTACGACAAACTCGAACCAATCACAAAGAGCTTGGTGGCCGTAGAGATAAAATTGGAATCCCTCGGCGAAAAAATGGACGGTCATATAAAAGAACACAGAGAATCCGGGAGAACATGGAAACGGGTTCTTATTGGCGGTATTGTCAGAATAGCCTGCACGGCTATCATAGGCGCGTTCTGTTATCTATGGGGGACTAAGAAATAATCAATTTCTTTCTTATTTATCTTTTTCTTCAAACATAGCAACAAATGTGTCTAAAAATAAGAAAGGTAAAGCAAATATATAAAGGATGATGCTTAATATATATAAAAACCGGGTTAGTAATTTCAATAATGCGGTTTTCATATTTTCTTCAAGATTCATTTCTGCTCCAAGACTTTACGCCAATCAGGGCCGTAACCCAACCGCCTGGCATATTCATTGTTACTTTTTCTCAACGAAAGGTATTCGCTAAAAATAAAAATTGATAAAGCTGTTATAGCCACCGCTACAATTAAGTTTCTTATCGCTTGGGTTGTCATTTTACCCTCAATAGAATATTATTTTCATCACTAAAATATATTCTATAAAGGTTAATAGAATTTGTCAAGTTAAATCAGTAATATTGATCAGAATTTCCAGATTAAGCCTGCACCTAAAGCATAACCACTACCAGTTCCTTGAAGTTCGATATTACCATTTGTATTTTCTGCTAATTTGATTTCCATACCGATATAGCCGCCGAATATCGAGTCTTGTTCAATATCGGCAGATGCTTCATAGGGAACTCCGGATACAGTAAATATAGCATCCGTATCACCATTGATAAAATGAAGAAACGGGCCGCCGTAAATAGAAATATTTTCATCTAATTGATAAGTCGGTCCTAATGCGATCTGGACTTCAATAATATCAGCTTCTTGGTTGGTAATAGATACAGGCGTGGCTCCGACAAAACCACTTTCATCGTCATACTCAAGGCTCGCCCAACTCAATTGGGCCAAAATTCCCCATTTTCCCTTACCATCGGCAGATTCAAAAAATGTTGCCTTTACACCGGCCCCGATAGCAAATCCGGAATCGCTGTCTTCGTCTTTAACAATTCCCGGTCGCAAAAAGACTTCCAAGTTATCGGTAACACCGAAGCCAAAATTAGCGTAAGCTTTAGTGATCTTTATATCATCTAACGTCAATGAACCAAACGAAACGCCGCCAACAGTGATATTGTCATAATCAATATCCATTTCGCCGCGCAAATGCTCTATTCCAATACTGTATTGACCCTGTTTGAGTCCTGCTGTCGGAGGCCCCATCGGATCGAAGGCAAAAACGCTTGTGTTCCACAATACAACAGCCATCATTACAACAATTACTTTTTTCATAATTTTCTCCTTTTGAAATAATATTAAGCCTATAATTTCTTTAACATAAACAAGGGCATTTGTCAATACTGTACATAGTAATTTGCTCATAATTTCTCCAAAAACAGGGCTTTCTCCCATAGCTCCACAGGAAAAGCCTCAGTCTTATATAGTTTTTTCCTTGTTGACTATATCGTGCAAAATCTGTAATCTGGCCCTTATGGAGGGAATACATTATGCCAGATACTGAAGAACCAATCATTATTGATTTTGAAAAAGAACAAATAATATATAAAATTAGCGAGATTTTGCGGCCTTGTCGATTTTCTTTTTGCAAATCTCTACTTCACCAGCTTTTGCTTCATGAACAAGAGTTGTTGCAATATTATTATCATTATGAAGCGACTCGATTGCTTGATTTTGTTCATCCTCAGACATCGAATCATAAAGGCGCTTAAATTCGGAAAGTTTATATAGTCTTTCTTCGTTGATTTCATTGAATATTTCTTCTCTGTCTTCTGGACTTAATCGAACCAATGCTAAAACTGCTGCCGAAAGCCATATTTCCTGTTTTTTATATAACTTTTCAAGCCTAAAAGCAATTGGCCATACAATTTTATTCAGTAATACTTCAATTCTTTTTGCCATAATTATTAGAATTTTAACAATTTTTTTTTCTTTTGCAAGTGTTTATATAATAAACATTTATGTACATTTATGTACGCCTGTGTATTATTTTGTACATTTTTGTCTTGACTTTTCACCGGCAACTGTCGATAATACGCTTGAAAGGATACACGGCATGCAAGACTCAGTAATCCCAATTGAAAAAAGAGTTCCGGGGCCCGCAATTTTTAATCCACTCACATCCGTCTTGCATGCCGGCTGTCGTGGCATAGGTTGCGGGTTCTTTTTTAACTGCCTTTGGGATAAAACTCGCATTCTTGCTCGCCAGTGCCGTATTTATAACTCGCATGGCAGGAATGTTAATATAGATAAGGTTGGATTGCAAGGGAAAAGTTTGCCTATTTTAACAAAAAGGTGAAAAATGAAGATTCCAAAACTAAAAGTAGACTTAGCGCCTTGCACTGAGGGAACTTATCCTGTTATCGCCCCGGATGATCCTAATGAAATCAATCTTTTAACAGATTGGTTGCCGGAAATAGTTCATAGATGTAATTGCCATGATAACTTGCTGGAAGCGTGCGAAATAATGACGGGGCTATGCAGGGTGAAATACGGAAATCTTGATAAAAAGGTGTATTCTGAAATTCTCAAAGCCGAGCAAGTCCTCGCAGAAGCAAAGAAAGGTTAAATATGGAACGCACAGGAACCAAATTAACAACTCAGCCTTGTTCAAGTCCCGGACATTGCCTTCTCGTAGAAAAAGATGGGGACAATATATCTTTTTCTATGCAAATGTCGATTGAGCGGGCCGAGCGTATTGCCGATTGCTGGAACGCCTTTGAAAAGGACGGGCTGGTTAATGAATTATTGGCAATTCTAAAAGAACCAATTCCTGAATCGCTTATACCGGAGGCGTGGGAAAAAGCCAAAACAATAATCGCAGAAGCAAAAGAGGGGGTGGAATGAATAAAGAAAAAGAAGTTATGCAGGAAATTAAAAAATTTGCCGTGCAGAAATGTAGCGGGGCTTTTGGTTTTGCAGGCGTGGCCGAGAGTGATGATAAAATAATAATCAATTCAGGTGGTGATAAAGACTTAAAAATTACAATCGAAGTTACGGAACAATAAAGAGAATCAAAATGATAAAGTTCAGAGCTAAGCGGAAAGATAATGGGGAAGAGATTAAGGGATTTTTGTTTGTCTGTAGCGGAGACAATATACCTTATATCTTAGAAGCAAATTGCTGTGCGTGCGAAATGTGCAATCGGGGCTGTGAACCTCCGATTATTTTTGCAGGCTGGGTCGAAGTCATCCCCGAAACCATTGCAATGTACACTACTATAAATGACAAAAATAAAGTAGAGATTTACGGCTCAATCGAGATTGACGACAAGATGACAAAGGGCGGGGATATAATAACATTAACCCACTGGTTTGTTCTGGGATACCCAGATTACCCAAAGAGGTGGCTAACTAACAAGCCAGAAAAGGTTATATTGCCTAAGTTTTATCAATACATGTTTGAGGACGAAGAAACGCCAAAGGGCGAGAAAAATAAATACGAGGTCATCGGCAACCAAACAGACAACCCAGAATTATTGGAGGCCGCACAATGAGAGAGCATAAATTCAAAGTTTGGTGTGAATATGTAATAGATGGGAAATCGTTTACAGAGATGGCTACGGAAGATGACTGGTTCGTTTTAGCACAAACTGGAAAACTAATGACATTTGGGCCGAACGGGGAAATTGACCCAAATCCCGAAAAGAAATATACAAAGTTAATTCCTCTATTTTGCACCGGCCTAAAGGACAAGAACGGCAAAGAGATATACGAGGGAACGGTGTCTCAGTTGGTAACTAAAGGCGACATCAAACTGTCTAAGTTTGTTTATTTTTACAATGAAGGATTAGCTCGATTCCAAAAGCGACGCGATGATGGTGAGATATATGATTGTGATAAAATCAGCGAAGGTGGAAAAATCATAATTGGCAATATCCATGAGAACCCGAAACTACTGGAGAAGAAATGCCAGTCGAAAGAGTAGATTATTCCACAGACGAAGAATACGAGCAGGCTTTACAGCAAGAGGCCAGAGAGGACGCCTTTGTCTCGGAACCTGACGTCGTACCCTGTTTCGTATGCGGCGGCCAAATGTACGAAATAAGCGAATGCCCAGAAGATAATATATGCGAATCTTGCAATAGAAGCGAAAATCCCGCCTCCGAAGCTATAGCGGACTCGAAATAGAGTCGCAGGCTCGGCAGGGGGGTTAAAAGAGTGTTCTTTTACAATTTAATATGAGGATGAAACATAGCATAAAATGATTGCAACCGGCGTCCTGCCTAATTATAATCTGGCCGCTTACAGTGGCCGGTTATAAGAAAGGAGGATACATATGGGACAGCCGGTTATTTCGGATTTAATCAAAATCCATATCAAAAGCGGCGATTATGCCGCATCGACGATTGACAGCAAACAGAGAGCAGCTATGTACTTTATCAAGGCCTTTGGAGACGTGCCGGTGGATAGTGTAACTTATGGTCATGGCGAAGATTATCAATGTGTCTTACTGCGGGGCGACAAGAAACGAAGGTCGCCAAAGACAGTCAATCTTCACACTGTCCACATGCACACGTTTTTTAATTGGGCCGTAAAACGGAGATACATCGATCAGAATCCATTCTTTGGATTAAGACTGCTCAAGGCCGAAGATAAAAAGATGCCCGTTTTTTCCGACGACGAAATTGTCAGGATATATAATTGTGCCGATCTGCGATGGAGAGTTCTGGTAACTTTGGGCTTGCTCGGCTTGCGTGAGGGCGAGGCCTTGAATTTGGTTCGTGACGATCTGTACTTCGATAAGGGCTATATCTTGATAAGGCCGAAAAAGGACTCGCCGACAACGTGGGCCTGGCGAATAAAGAATCGCAAGGCTGCCTACGCACCGTTGCCTGAATGCCTTGTGTTGCCGGATATTGTGATCCCGGTTCACAAGATAGTTGCCAAACTCATCTCAACGTTGCCGGCGAATCAGCCCTACGTTTGCGTCAGACCTAATTACTACCCAATGTTGCTTGAGCGGAAACGCCAAGGCAATCTGTATTTTCGCAAAGCTCTCTGTCCCTGGGGAAACTTCAACAGAGACTTCAGGGCATTACTTAAGCGTGCTGCGATAAAGTCAAAGAGCTTCCACGATCTACGGAGAACTTTCGCGGGCAACTTGATTGAGAAGGGTTACAGTCTTAAAGAGCTACAGACGCTACTGCGTCATGCCTCGATTGACACCACAGCAAAATTTTATGTGAATATTGAGGAGCAGGAGTTGGTTGCAAGGGTAAATGAGACGCTTGAACATTATGTCTCATTGGTCCCATAAGATATGTTGTGCATACAACTTATCAAACCAATTACCTCTATTATGAAACAAATTATCAGACACAAATAACCGGCTGTTGTAAGCAGCATATTCCGTGATCAGTCAGCGGAGCCCTGGTCAGGGCCAGGAGTGGGGGTGGAGGCAAGGCAGCTTTTATGGAGATGTCCGCCTCTACTCCGTCCGCTGGCAGCAATAATAAATGTAACCGCCCTCCTCCGAAGCCAGATTCGGGAACATTCGGGTCTGGCTTTTAGAAAACAAAAAGTGTGAATCGCGGCGTGTGTGAAACGCGGAGTTGCCATCCGAGATACCTTAGTCCTCCGGAGACTACGTGAGAAAAGAATGTGGCAAGTAAGTACGCCGAGGGTAAGCGGGCGAGGCTGGGCCTATGACCCCGTGTATAGTAGGCATTACTGCGAAGAAATCTCACTATCACACTTTTTTCAAAATACTCATAAGAATACCTCCTAAAAAAATGAGCGCATCCGCTGCACAAGCGGGGGTGTTAAGGCGGCACAAATGAACAAAACCGCCTGCCATTTTTGAACTATTCAGGCGGCACGGGAGCTTTGATTGTTTTCCCCCCAATCACCTCCCTCCGCCTGAATTTTTGAAAGGAAAAATCAAATGGCAAAAACAAAAGACAAGCGGGCAATTGAAATTTTAGAAGAAGCCCTGAGTGGTCATTCAGGTAAAAGCAAAGCATCGCTTATTAAAGAAGCAATCAAGATTTTGAAAAGTTAAGAATGAACTTGGCGGCTGTATAGGTTAAACCGCCATATTTTGAAAGGGGAAATTATGGCAAAAGGTAAAGATATACTGACTACCGGACAAGTCGCACAAATTTGCGGCGTCTCGTACGGAACAGTGCAAAAGTGGTTCGACCTCGGCTTACTCAAGGGTTACATCCTGCCAGGCGGAAAAGACAGGCGTATCCAGAAAGCTGAGCTTATCTGTTTTATGAAAAATCACAAGATGTCGGTCCCGAAAGGGTTTGAGGGAAAGACACTGAGAACTAAAGCCAGACGATGATTTGAAAGGAGTCTTGAAGTGGAGTTGTTAAAAAGGATTTTATCGGCAATCGCAAAATTCATAGGCCTGACTGTTTTTGGTATTGTCCCCGACTGCGGCGGGGCTGTGAAGATGGGATATAAAGAATGGAGAAAAAAATGATAAGAAGCAAAGTTACCAGAAAATGGGATTGCAGCGATGGTACATGGAACTATTTTATACACGTTGCCTATGTTGACGACGGGGAAATAAAAACCATTTGCATAATTGGCGATACCGCGGTGCACGTAGAATCTCGCTACGAAGAATTGAAAACCAAATTGACGGGCGGGCCATGTCCGCTGCTTATGCAAAGAATATGAATGTGAAGAAAAGTAAAAGGAGAATATTAACATGAAAATCGAGCTTATAAACTTGAAACTTGAAAATTTCAAAAGATTAAAATCTTATGAAATAAAACCGGACGGAGAAAACATTATTATAAAAGGTCAAAATAAGGCGGGAAAAACAACTGTCTTTGATGCCTGGCTCTGGTTGTTATTTGGGAAGAACTCCGAGGGTAAAACCGATAGCGGCAAGAGCAAATTCGAGGTCGGGCGTCTTGATGGTAATAACCAGCCGATTAAAGGGCTGGTTGTAGCTGTTGAGGCTAAACTTGACTTCGATGGTACGGTTCATGTATTCCGTAAGGAACGGCACGAGAAGGTCGTTAGGCATCAGCTTAGAGGCTACGAGACGCTCTGCTGGATTGATGAAGTGCCAAAGGGTGTCAACGATTATAGTGATTACATCGCAGACCTGATCCCGGAGGACGTTTTCAAACTCCTGACTGATCTGTATCACTTCAACAGTAAGATGAGCTGGGCGGAACGCAGGGCGATCCTGCCCGATATTGCCGGAGAAATCGGGACACCCAAAGGCTTTGACGCACTACTTGGCGATCTTAACGGCCGAGAGGTTGACGAATATAAGAAAGTCCTGGCCGAGCAGAAAAAACGTCACGAGAAAGAACGCAGCGAAATCAATCCCCGGATCGATGAGATCCAGCGGAACCTGGACGAATACGCCGGGACCGATACTGCCGAGCTTGAAAAGCAGCGAGATGCTATCAAGGCGGAAATCAAACATCTTGACGAAGACAGGCAGAAAGTTGCCGACCAGGAAACTTCCCGGCAGAAAAAGCTCGAACGTCTCAGCTCGCTCAAGGCTGATAGAATCGAGCGAGAAGCTTTCCTTAAAAACGATCCCTCCGGTATCAAACACCTGCTCAACGAAAAAATGGAGATTGAGTCGGAGGTTGGCGGCAAGAGGCTGGCTGCTCGAATGGCCCAAAACGCCCTGGACACTAAGCAAGTGGATCTCAAAAGCAAGGCTGTTGAGTTCGATCAATTAAGTGCGAGCCTCGAAACCGTTAGGACAGAGTACGGCCAGGTCGAGAAGTTGCCGAGCGAAACAGTATGCTATGCCTGCAAGCAACCCTTGCTGGCAGGGAAAGTTGAGGAGATGAAAAAGTCCCGCCAGGCCAAGCTTGCCGCAATCACACAGCGGGGCGATAAGATTTATACTCAAGTCAAAAAAGTTAAAAACGCAATAGCGGCCCTCGAGGATGAGTGCAAAGACCTGTCCGAAGCGGTAACAAAAGCCCAAGCTGAACTTAGTGAAGCTGAGGCTTTCAGGGCCAAGCGGTTCGTTGAACTCGATGTGGATATTGCAGCCAACAAAACCACTCCGCCAGAGCAAGATGGAGTCTGGCAGGCTATCGATGTCAAAATTAAAGAGGCCGAGGCCGAAATCGGCGATCCGCCGTCAGAACGGTATGTAGCTATAGATGCGGCTCGGAGTGCAAAAGTAGGCGAAAAGGCAAAACTTGACAAGGCCCTTGCCGGGGCTGATCAGGCGGAGAAAAATAAGACCCGGATTAAGGAACTCGAGGCCCAGGAAAAGGAACTCGCTCAAAAGATAGCGTCCGTCGATAAGCAGCTTGCCGATATTGAGCAATTCAAGACTGCCCAGGGCCGGATGCTCGAGGACGCTGTAAACGATAAATTTAAGTACGTAGAGTTCAAGTTATTCGAGCGACAGCTTAATGACAGCCTTGACAACAGACGCTGCGAGGCAACGCTTAACGGCACGCCTTACTCAGGTATGAGCTGCGGTGAGAGGATTATTGTCGGCGTTGATATTATCAACGTCTTATCGGCTCACTATGACCTGAGTGTGCCGCTGTTTATCGATAACGCCGAGAGCCTGACACTTCCGCTCGAAGCGACAAGTCAAACCATCGAACTCTACGCCCGGCGGGGGCAAAAGGAAATTTCCGTTGAAGTCAAAGAAGCCGGAAAGGCGGTTGCGTAATTATGGTAAATCAAAATCAAATAACACCAATTGAGTCTATCAAGAACGGCCTGATGTCTACAGATGCGTTGGCAATATTCAGCGATAATCTGCCAAGCGCTACCGGCAAACATGCAAAGGAGGTCGCAAGGCGGTTTGCCAAAATGGTTTACACCGCTGTTTGCCAGAATCCGTCTTTGCAGCAGTGCAGCGTAGCGAGCATTATTAAGGCTGCGAGTATTTCCGCAAGCCTTGATCTTGACATTGACACAAGAGGACTGGCGTATTTGGTTCCTTATAATACTAAGCGAGGTAATGTAAAAGTAAAAGAGGCCCAGTTTCAGATCGGATATTTGGGCCTTATCGAACTCGCCTACCGGTCTGGTAAGGTCAAGGCTATTTCCGCCCACTGCGTTTACGATAGCGAGAAAGGTGAGGTTGAAATTAAACGCATTGATGGTCAATTCACGGTTAAACATCCTTTTAGCTACGAAAAGCCAACGGGCAGCATGATCGCTGTTTATGCAACTGCTGAGGTCGAGGGGCTTGGGCCGCAAACAACCGTACTAAGGACTGATGAGATCGAGAAGTTTAGGGGCCTATCCAAAGCTCCGGACTCACCTGCCTGGAAGGATCACTACGAGGCAATGGCGAAAAAGACAGCTATCCGGCAATTAGCAAAGTACCTGCCCAAGTCAACTCTTGAAGATTTTACAAAAGGGGCCGCTATTGATGAGCATGAAACTTTTGTCGAGGCTCAGGTTTCGGCAGAAGAAATTATCAAGGCCGAAGCCGGCAGCGAGATTATAGATACAGAGGTAGTAAATCCAGAGGCGGCCAATGAGCCACAGCAGGCCGAGCAGACAGAAGCGGACAAGTCTGCATGGAGAACAGAGGAAGTTTAAGAATTAAGAAAGGAAGCAAAAATGACTACAGAAAAAAGAATAACAGAGCTATTGGAATCGACAAACAGAGAGGGCGTGACTGACCTTGTCTGCTATCTCAGAGAAAGCGGGTTTTTCGAGTGTCCGGCATCGACAAAGTTTCACGGGGCACACAAGGGAGGACTAGCAGAGCATTCACTGAGGGTTTACGAACTGTTGGATAATCGTTGTGGTATGCTCAATCTTGGGCGAGACTTTTCGCCTGGACAAAAACCGCTTGAAATCACCGAAGAAGCTATCGTCATCGCCGCCTTGCTACATGATGTATGCAAGGTCGGTGCTTATATCGGTGACGAATCGCCTTACAAGTGGAACAAACAACAACCCAAAGGCCATGCCTTATTATCCATTGAGCGAATCAAAAAGCACATCGAACTAACTGAGCTCGAAGAGCTGATGATTAAGTATCACATGGGCGTCTACGGCCTTAATGAATTCTACGAAGAAGATTCCTGGGAATACAAGACTTCGGCAGAATACCCGTTAAGAGGCGACCACTCCAAGTGCGAAGGAATGACCAAAGAAGAAAGCCAAAAAGCCCGTTACGGCAAGTCTCTGAGAAACGCTTGGTATCACAATCCCATCGTCAAGCTCATGTATTTCTGTGATGAACTCGCAGTGTTTGAGGAAAAAGCAAAGAATGAAGTTCCAGCAACTATATAGTTCGAGTTTCGGCAATCTTTACATGGTCACGGCGGCCAATGGCAAGCGTCTTATGATCGAATGCGGCGTGCCTTGGGCCAAGCTACAGGAGGCCCTTGATTATAACCTGGGCGGCATTGTGGGCTGTCTGGTGAGCCATGAGCACGCAGACCACAGCAAGGCTGTTAAAAAGGTCATGCAGGCCGGGATAGATGTTTACTCGGATTGTGACACGCTGGATGTTTTAGATGTCCTTGATAACCACAGAGCAATCCCCACGCCTTCACAAACGCTTCTACGGCTCGATAGTTTTGAAGTGTTATTCTTTCCGGTCAACCATGATGCAGTTCAGCCATTAGGTTTTATTATTCGGGTAAAAGAATCGCATAAGTTTCTATTGTTCGCTACCGATACCAGTCACATTACGCAGCGGTTCAAAGTACCTTTTTCTATTATCGCTATCGAGTGTTCTTATGACAAAGACGTCCTCCAAAAACGAGTTGACACCAAAGACATTGACGAATCGCTCGCAAGAAGACTCTTAACTTCGCACATGGAAAAACGCGAAGCAATGAGATATCTGTCGGAGTTTTGCGATCTGTCGAAGTGCAGGGAGATACATCTGCTGCACATGAGCGGAGACAACCTCGACAAAGAACAAACCAAAACGGAGTTTGAAAAGAAGTTTTTTATAGAGACAAGGATTAAATAATGGCGCAGTACGCTAAAAATACAAGCGTTCCCATATCGCGCTCAAAATCTCAAATTGAAGATACTTTATTAAGATATGGTATTGAGGAATTTGGTATTGGAGTTAATCCTCGTGGTGCAGGCATTATTTTCAAGAACGACGGTAAGGTGTACAAAATTAACGTGCCGAATCCACCTTGCGAGAATATAACAACTGCGCAATATAAGCAGGCTTGCAGGCAACGGTGGCGAATATTGTTGCTTTCTATTAAAGCCAAACTTGAAGAAATTGAAGCTGGTCTAAAAAGCTTTAATGACCAATTTCTTGCCGATATGGCCTTGCCTGATGGTAGTACAGTTAGTGATTTTATGAAATTACCTGAAAATGTAAAAAGACTTGAACAAACACAAATGTCTAAGCTTTTAATGGGTTAAACAGGACAGCTAAGGATGGCGGAGAAATAAAGTGCCAAGACGGTTTACAGTAACAGAGAAATGGAAAGATTGCTGGTTTCGGGGACTCAAGCCCAGCGCAAAATTACTGTTTCTGTATTTATGTGATGAATGTGATGTAGCTGGTTTCTGGGAAATTGACTGGGGGCAAGCCGCTTTCTCTACGAAGCTAAATTTAAGGACTCTACAAGGGGCTTATGAGGCCCTTATGGGTAAGGTTGAAAGTGATGGTAAATATATTCGTGTGGTTAATTTTCTGAAACATCAAAGAAATTGGCCTCTTAACCCTGAAAATCGTGTTCATAATTCGATATTGCAAAGTCTTAATTCTCATAAAAACTTCCAAAACAAGCCCCTTACAAGCCCCATCACAAAGGGCGCAAGCCCCTCTACAAGGGGCTATGGTAAAGGTAAAGGTAAAGGTAAAGGTAAGAAGTTTATTCCACCTATTCTTAGTGAAGTTCAAAAATATATCTCGGAAAAAGGCTATGACGTGGATGCTAAAAAATTCATGGAGTATTTTACTGAGAGTGGGTGGGTAGATTCAAAAGGCAATAGTGTCAGGAATTGGAAGCAGAAAGTTATTACATGGAGTGGGCGGGATGGGAGGGAAAAAGAAACGCCCAAAGTATGTGTTATTGACCGGAATCCTGCCAGTAAATATCAGATCGATAAAAATGGCAAGAAGGTTTATCTATGCGATTCATGCAGAGAGGTTTTTAAGAAAACGAAATTTGCGGCATGGGCCGACCTTCCAGTAAATAAATTAGAGAAAATAATTTTAGAGCAGAAAGCGAGATAAGAAATGTCGTGTTGTGAAAAATGTTGGGAAGAAGCCAGAGGAAAGCGTATATCAAACCCAAGAAAATCTCAAACAGCCCACTATTATAATATTATGGAAGAAAAAGAACGGAATAACACTGTTTGTAGCCCTAAAGAACGAGCGGGGCGGTTTTGGGATGAAGTAAATCAATGTGATACAAGAAAGTGAGGTAAGAATGCACGAAAGAAAATATAAAATCGAAAACAATCAATTAAAGAAACGCAGCAATGGAGAACTTGTCCCGGAAAATGAACCTTTGTTTATTTTCCGAGCGAAAGATCGTAAGGCTTTGGCTGCGCTTGTTGCTTACAATATGATATTAGACCATTTGCCGCAAAAAGCCGCTGTTACGAAATCGATAGAAGATTTTCGTCAATTTGCGTTGAATAATCCAGAAAAAATGTCAGAACCTACGCCATAAGGAAATCACATGAGAATTTTAGCGATAGACCCGGGCACTAAAAAGAGTGCCTATGTTGTATATGAGCACGATAGATTAAGAGAGTTTGGTATTTTCTCCAATGAAGATATGTTAAGTATTATTAGAACAACCTCCAATGAACACTTAGCAATAGAGATGGTGGCTTGTTATGGGATGGCCGTTGGTAAAGCAGTCTTTGAGACTTGTCTGTGGACAGGCAGGTTTATCGAATCACACGAAGTCGGCTGGAAAAAACCTCACACCAAAGTTTATCGCAAAGACGTCAAGATGCACCTATGTCATTCCATGCGGGCGAAAGATGGAAATATCAGGCAGGCTATTATCGACCGCTATCCGGCAACAGGAGGAGGTGCAACGCCGCAAATAGGCACAAAAAAACAACCCGGCCCTTTGTATGGGGTTCGTAAAGATATTTGGTCTGCGTTGGCAATTGCTATTACATTTTCAGAAACTCAAAAGACTAAGAACTGAAATTTATATTTTAGAAAGGAATCACAAAGATGGCAAAGGAAAAAGGGAAAACCAAAACGGGGACAAGCGGGGACCAACTTGCTTTGATCGATGTTGATCCTGAAAATATGAAGAGTATCATACCTATAGCTCGTCGCTATAAAAAAGTTCAAGCTGCTCGCTTGGCAGCATTGAATGAGGAGGTCGAGCTAAAACAAAAAATACTGAAACTTGCAAGAGAGGCAAAGCTGCAACGGCTCGACGATGGTAAAATTAAATTCAAGTGCAAGGGCGTAGTAATTACTATCACGCCACAAGATGATAAAGTTTCAGTTAAAGAAGATTCAACAGAATAACTTTATCTCGTACTCCAAGGGAGTTGGTAAACTATTTAAAATGAAAAATAAGGAATAGTAGTCAATGGAACAATTAACATTAGATGAATTACAACCGGTTTGCTTAACATCGCCTTTTGAGCAGATTTTCGGAGTATCCAAAAAAATGTCGGCAAATTCACGTCGGCACAGATGGGCACAATGGCTTAAATTAGCTCGGGAAAAAAATAAAGAAGCGGCAAAAATGTGGATAGGCGTATCTGACTGTTGTGATACTTGTGACCAGCGGCGAGGTAAGTGCTGGTGTAAACTGCAAGAACTGCCATGTACTGTTAATCCAGTCCTCTCTTTTAAGTTTGGAATGGTAGGAATGGCTTGTTGTGGGGCATATTCAGGTATAAATGAAAAGTAGCGAAAAAATACCAAAAGAGAACATTCAAGTTCAGTCTCCGTTTTCACTCAAGAAGGGCGAAGGCTACGAACTTAGTATGTTAGACCTCGGCGGCGATGGTGTAAAAATTATGCTATCGGACGATAGCGATAGTCATGCCGTCCTGCTTACCCCTGCTGAAGTACATGACGCCATTGAATGGCTTACTAACACAGTAGGAGTTATTTCGTAAG